>Ga0307378_10002008_pt1 | contig 32008 bp, 25 predicted proteins | sample UN1MG_FD_202238 | JGI IMG/M metagenome (GOLD analysis project Ga0307378, IMG submission 202238) | Soil microbial communities from Risofladan, Vaasa, Finland - UN-1 | ecosystem: Environmental > Terrestrial > Soil > Coastal area > Acid sulfate soil | place: Finland: Risofladan, Vaasa | collected... | reverse complement strand
GAGTAAGCTCGCATCTCGCATCTATATCTTCCAACTGGAAACCGACAACTGAAAACTTTTCTTTCAAAAAAGCAGGATTTACCCAACCCTTTGTCGAATATATAAAAGAGTATTAAATACGAAACTCTCACCCGATTACTTTTCTATTTAAAATGGGGGACAGACTTCCTCTGTCATTCCCGCGAAAGCGGGAATCTATCTCTCTTTCTGTCATTGCGAGGAGCGATGTGACGCGGCAATCTCTACTTGATTCTATTAAATAAAAAAAGAGCACATTAAAAATGCAATATTTAAAAAGAAATACTAGGTTTAGTATTCTTGCTTTTTTAATCATTGTCCTTTCCATAACTATATCTATTTCCAACCTTGCCAAAACCGAAGTCTACTCCTCCCTCTGCGACAATCCTCAAATCTTGTCTACCACTTCCCTAAAACCGGAAGTTCAACTCATAAATATCAACACAGCATCCCAGGATGAACTTATGAGAATATTAAAAATAAACCAACCTCCCGCCCAGAGAATAATTACCTTAAGAAATTCACTAAGCGGAGGATTCAAAGAACTGGAAGCCTTCCTCCAACTACCGGAGCTTACCAACCTCGATTGGAAGGAATGGGAAGAAGAGGGGATAACGATTAGTGTTAACTAAGAAAATTAAAATAAATAAATAAGGGCAGACCTTATTTATTTAGACTTTTAAATAGCGAGGAGGCTTATAACTATATTCAACAACATTGGTAGTGAAATTATGCATAAATAAAAGAATATATTTATATGATGATGGAAAAATATTTTATAAAAGAAAGAAAAAATCAACCCAATTCGGTAAATAAATTTCACAGTCTAGGAATATATTATTTTAAAGTTGGAAAATATCAAAAAGCAATTGAATATTTTAAAAAAGTATTAATTATTGAATCCGATCATGCGGATAGTAAAGATAAAATAAAATTATTAAACATGAAAATAAAAAACATAGACCAAGAATTTCAAAAAAATAATAAGATGGATGAATATATCAAAGCCCCACAATGGCTTAAAAATGTAAATCATTTGAGATATTATAGTCCTAACATTAAAATTTTCTTAGATACTTATCAGATTAATGAAATTAAGTTTATTGATTTAAATTATCTACGTTCTTGCTATAAGCAAGATAAAGAGAAAGCTTTAGATCTCATAGATGAATTTACACTTAGAGGTTTTACTTTTTTTTCTAAAGAAAAAATGAATATTTTGCCCAACATTAAAGAAAAAGATACTGGAGAGTACATAGTTACAACTAAAAGTGGTGATAATTTTAGAAATATAAAGTTCTACGAACTTGGCCTAAGTAACTTTATAGAAAGATTTAAAATTAAAAATGATCTATTTTTTACAAACATACAGATAGAAAATTTTTTGCATATTAATAAAAATATTTCTTTAGTTTTATTAAAAAATGAGTTTATTAATAATGGATTTGTATTAAGCAATACTTTAAGCCAAAATATATTAATTAAACAGGATGTCTTGGTTAACAATAAGAATATAGAAATAAAAAATAAATATCTAATAGACGATATATTTAACGAAGGCATATATAATTCTTTTTGCGAATATTGCGAGAAAAATAATTTACGCTTTATAGACGATTTGGAAAATTTTAATTTCAATAATTTAATGCATGAGAAATGCTATATAGGAGTAAGGAAATTAAAAATAATTAAAGAAAGATATTATGATATTATAAAAAATATTGAGAATAGCTTTACAAATACAAATGTATCCGCTGAAGATGAAAAAATTGAAAAAGTATTTTATGAAAATAAGTTTAATTTATTCAGATGTTATTGCAAGAAAAATAACTTGACATATATGAAAAATTTAAACGGGTTTAACTTTCGTGAATTATTAAGTATAAAAAGCTTTGGAGTCGGAAAAGTTGAACTAATTATAGAAAAATGGATGGAATTTAGTAAAAAACATAATATTAATGTTGGTTCTGTTAGTGAAGATATTTTACTAAAAGATTTATTGATTGAAAATCTGAATGAAAATCAACAGATATATGAAAATATTATAAATTTGAAAGTGCATAATGATTTCAAAGATTTGGATATAAAGTTTATAGAAAAAAAAGGGATAGAAGAAAAATATATTCTATTCTTTAAAAGTAATAACATAATTAAAATTGGAGAATTGGTTAATAAAAATATTGTTTTAATTAATAAAAATAAAAAAGAAACTTTTTGCATATTAGCAGGAAAATTGAAATTTTTTGAAATTTCAATGAAAAGCAATCTTTCTAATGGTTTAGATATTTTAAAACAAAATAAAAGATATGAAATTTATAAAAAGAGAATTGCTTTTAACCAAACTTTAGAGAAAATAGGGGAAGAGGAAAATTTAACCAGAGAAAGAATCAGGCAAATCGTTAATAAAATAAACAAAAAATTCATTTACTATTTTACGAGAAACTTTGCCCCCTATTTAAGAGAGAAGTACAAAAATAAAATATGTTTTGATAATAGTGATTTAAAACAATATTTTTATAATGATGAAGATTCCTTGGTTGCAAAAAAATTATTGATGGAAAACAATTTTAGCAATATTTATTATTTCAAAGAAATCGATAAATTTTTAATATTATTGAACAAAGATCTGAGCGATATAAAGAGAAAGTTAGATTTAATCATTGAAGAAAATTTACCCGAAATTTTTATGTTCCATGATTATTGGATGGATGTAGTAAATTTGTTAGAGGAAAACGAAATAAGCTTTATAAATGAGATTGATTTTAAAAAATATCTTAAATCACTTAGATATAACGAATATAATGATTGGATTATTAAAGGAACACTAGGCTTACGAAAATTATATAATATTATTTTGGAAGAATATTTTGTAAAAGGAATATGTTTGAATGAAAAAGGGATAATGGATATTAGAAATATTGCCAAGAGCGAATTTGGGATAGAGGACTTACCTAAAAATGATCGAGCAATAATTTCGCCAATTTGTGATGAAAATACTTTATGTGGAAAAAATACTTATATAAGTATAAAAAATGTAGATATCTCGATAGAATTATTAGAAGTAATTAGAAAATTCATTGAAGATTCAAGTATAAATTCCGTGCCCATAGAATATGTATTCACAAAATATAAAAATGAATTAGACAAAAACAGTAATATAGATAATAAATATTTTTTATACGGTGTTCTAAGGCATTATTATAGTAAGGAATTTAATTTTAGGAGAGCTGCTTTTATTGAAAAAGAGAAAATAAGGAATATAAGAACACATAAAATATTAGAAAAGTATTTATTAGAAAAAAATAAAATAGTAAGCAGAGAAGAAATTAAAAATGAATTGAAGTGGACTGATATATCAATAAGTAGTGCAATTTTATTAAACCGAAAAATATTAACATGGAATTATGGAAAAGTAATCCATGTTTCTTTGATTAAAATAGATGATAACACTGTAAATTATCTATGGAAAATATTAGATGAAACAATGATAAACAATAATGGTTATACAAATGCAGGATTTCTTTATAAAAAGGTAAAGTTTCAATCAAATAATTTTATTCGGGAAAATAAAATAAAAAATTCTTTTTCATTTTTTTCAGTTTTAGAATATATTTTTAAAGAGAAGTATTATTTTAGACGACCACATATATTAAATTTTGACCCGGGAAAAGAATTTACAACACTAGATTTATTTTACAGGTTTATAAAAGAAAAACCTAAATTCTCTTATTCCCAAATGAATAATTATTTCAATAAATTAGGTTTTCCAGATGGGTCAATTTCTGGTTTTTTTTATAAAGTTTCTAAGAATTTATTGCAGATCTCAATAGACGAATATATCTTAAAAGATAATATAAAAATAAATGACAATTTAATCGAAGAAATAAGAAATACAGTTGATAAAAAATTTAAAGATAAAGAATATTTATCTTTAATGGGTTTTGTTAATTTTAAAGACTTTCCGGATATAGGTTTAGAATGGAATCCTTATTTATTAAAATCAATAATAATTAACTACACAAAGGAGTATCGAGTAATAGAAAAGGGTTCTAAGGATAAAAGATATTCGCACATTATTTTTGTTAAAAATAAATCTCACATAAGAAATATTGTTGATTTAATACTATTTATCTTAAAGGAAGAGTATAAAGACAAAGAGAATATGACGATTACCAAGATTACAAATTATCTACAGATAGAAAATATTATTTATAAATCGTTGCCAAATGAATTTTGCGAATCGCCTTTACTAGAAGTAGATAAATTTGGAAGGGTTAAAATATTGGGAGAATTAAAAAAAGATGAGTTTTAAAAAATTAAATCTAAAATTGATCTATGACAATTCAACAAATGAAATAATTAATGAATTAGTGTTACCTCTTTTAGAAGAATCAAAAGAGTATTATAGGGGTGTAGGGTTCTTTTCTTCCAGTTGGATTCATTTAGTGACTAAGGGATTAGAGCATATTGCCAGAAAAAGAGGTAAAATTTCTTTAATAACTTCCCCTATATTAAGTGAAAAAGATTGGCAAGCAATGAAATTGGGCGAGGAAGCAAGGGTTAGTGAAATATTATATTTGAGAATAAAAGAAACAATAAGTACCGAGTTTGACATAAATACGAAAGAAGATCAGTTAAATTTATTGTCATGGTTAATTGCTGATAACATTTTAGATATTAAGTTAGCCCTTTGTAATAATGATAAAGGAATGTATCATGATAAATTGGCTATATTCAAAGATTACGACAATAATATTGTTTGTTTACATGGATCTTTTAACGATTCTTTACAGGCAACTTATAACGGAGAAAGCTTTTCGGTATTTAAAAGCTGGGAGACAGGGCAAGAAAAATATGTACAAGAACATCTGAAGAGATTTGAGAATATGTGGACTAATAAAAATAAATTTTACAAGGTAGTGAATGTTCCTGAGATACTAAAGATAGAAATACAAAAATATAAAAAAAATAAAAGACCCTATATAATATTGAACGAAAGCAGCAAAATACATTTCCCGGATTATTTAGGAAAATTGTATGATTACCAGGAAGAAGCAATTGAATGCCTGAAAAAGAATAATTGGCAAGGTATATTAGAAATGGCAACAGGTACAGGCAAGACTATAACAAGCATCGTAGCTTCTAAGAAATATTTTGAGGATAATGGAAGGATATTTTTAATAATCGTAGCACCATTTAAACATTTAATAAACCAATGGCAGGATAATTTAACGGATTTTGGATTTGAAGCAATACTAAAATGTTATAAAAGCACAAACAGTTGGTACAATAAATTAAATTCAAAAATAAAAGATTTTAATTCAAAAATTACTGATATTGAATGTGTAGTTACAACTTATGATACCTATTCAAGTGATAATTTTTTAAATCTAATAAGTAAAATAAATGAATATGTATTTTTTATTGCAGATGAATGCCATTATTTAGGGAGTAGTTATTTAAAAACAAAATTGCTAGAAAAAAATAAGGTTAGGATAGGATTATCAGCCACTCCGGATAGATGGTTTGACAAAGAGGGAACTACAGCATTAAAGGGTTATTTTAAAAAAGTAGTTTTTAAGTACGAGTTGGAAAAGGCAATTGAGGATAATTTTTTATGTAAATATGAGTATGAACCAATATTAGTAAATTTATTAGAAAATGAATATGAAGAGTATAAAGAATTAACTTATAAAATAAATCAATTAATGATAATAAATAAAGAAGAAGAAATTAAAAAAGGGTCCTTCCTGGAAAAAATAATATTTGAGAGATCTAAAATATTATCAAAAGCTTTCAATAAAAAAAATATTTTAATTAATTTACTAAAAAATAGAAAAAATAAAGAAACAATCAAACATACTTTGATATATTGTGCTCCGGGTATGAGCAGGGAAATAACGAAATCAATTTCTGATTTGGGAATAAAAGTTCATGAATTTGTTTATACTGTTAAAGATAAAGACAGAATAAAACTATTAAAAATATTTGATAAAGGAGAAATCCAAGTTTTAGTAGCAATAAAATGTTTAGATGAAGGTGTTGATGTTCCTAGTACAAAAACCGCTTATTTTTTAGCTAGCACATCTAACCCCAAAGAATTTATACAAAGAAGAGGAAGAATCTTAAGAAGGTCAGACAATAAACATATTGCTAAGATTTATGATTTTTTAGTCTTGCCTGAAAAAATGAATTATTCTACTGATGATTGCAATGAAATAAATAGAAGCATTATTTTTAAAGAAATGCCCAGATTTGCAGAATTTTGTGGAGCTGCAATAAATAAGTTTAAAGCAAGAAGTAAAGTTAGAGATTTATTAGAACAATATAATTTAGAATATCTGATGGATAAACGTCCATGGGAAATATATAAGGAAAAAGAGGAGAAATACGAAAATGAACAATTTAATAAATGTTAATTTGCGAGAAAAGCTTGACCAATTTCCTCCAGAGTTAAAAAATATTGCTTATTTTATGATTGAATCTTTAAATAATGATAATTTTTCTGAGGCCAATGTTGCTGATAAAGTTGAAAGGAAAATTAACCAGTTAGTATTGGGGGATGAAAAAGATGAGGCTTATTGAATTAGAACTGAATAATTTTAGACAATTTCAAGGAACACAAAAAATACGCTTCTTTGATAAAAAAGAAAACAATATATCAATAATTATAGGCATTAATGGGAAAGGGAAAACAGGTATATTAAGGGCGATATTGTTTTGTTTGTATGGCATAAAATATTTAGCTCAGGATAAATCAGATTCTAACAGCAGAAAAAAAGGCGAAAAAATACATCTAGTAAATATAAATTTGTTGGGTAAGAATATAAATAATCCGGTTAGCGCAGAAGTTAAACTAAAATTTGAACATAATAGTAATATATATGAAATAAAAAGGACACAAAGCGCAATAAAGTATGATAATGGTACTACTGAAGAAAAAGAAGTTTCAGATGTAGAAATGATTATTACCGATGAGTCTGGAAATACCAATCCTGATAAGATTACCAGCGATATTGAAATCCAGAAAGTTTTAAAAAGCATTATGGATAAAAACATTAAAGATTTTTTCTTTTTTGACGGTGAACAGATTAAAAAATTGTCAACCCCTGATGAAGATAGAAGAAGAAAAGTAAAAGAAGGTATAATGGAACTTTTACAGATAGACAAAGTTAATAAATCAGTTGAACTGTTAGAAAAACTCAAAGGAAAGCAGAAAGCTAGGATTAGAACGCAAACATCAAATACAAAAATGATTGATTTGCAGGAAAAAGATAAACAATTGGAAATCGAAAAAGATGATTTAATAAATGAAATAGGGATTTTAAATGAAGAAATTATGGAATCAACAAAAGAAATAAAAATAATTGAAGACAAACTCTCTGAAAATAAAGAAATAAAAGAACTTTTTAAAAAGAGAGGGCAAATTAATGAAATATTAGAAGCAAAAAGATCGACATTATCAGGATTAAAATCAAATTGCAAAAAGTTTTTATCGCACTATTCATATAATATGATTTTAGAAGAGAGCATAATTAAAACTAAAAATATTTTGGGTCAAGACTCAATCGAAAATAAGTATTTTTCAGAGATTAAGCCTGATATATTGGATGATATTTTAGATGGTAGAAGAAAATGTTTCTGCGACAGGGAAATTTTAAAAGAGTCATTAGAGTACGAAAAACTTGATAATTTAAGAGTACGCTGTAAACGAACTAAATTATATAATTTTGTTACAATCTTTAAAGATCAAATTGGCAATATTATAGGAAGAAAAAAAGAAATGCAAGAAGAATTGCTTGAGCTGTTAAAAAAAACAAGAAACCTAAAAGACGAAATTAGTAAGTTAAAAGAAGAAGTAGAGAAAATAAATGATTCAATAAAAGGGTATAGTCAAGACGAAGAAAACTTAAGACAAATGGAGAAAAACTTGGAATCTTCTAAAAAATATGAAAAAGAAAAAAAAGATAAAATAAGTGGATTAAAGATTAAACTAAAAGAGATTAATGATAATATAGTGAAGAATAATGAAGAATTAAAAAGAATGTACAACCAAGAAGAGAGAATAAAAAAAGATGTTAAGAAATTAGAATACATAGAATCACTGATATCTAATTTCAAAGATGTTGTAAATTATTATTCTAAGGAAATGAGAAAGAAATTATCTTCAGAAACTACAAGCATATTGAAAGTCCTAATATCCGAAGAAGATAGAAGTATAATTGATGAAATAGAAATTGATGAAAATTATGAAATTAAAGCAAAAGGCTGGGATGGCACTTCTATACTTTTAGATTTATCTTCGGGTCAAAATGAACTTGTTTCATTATCTTTTATAATTGCATTGGCAAAATTAGCTTCAGGAAATCAAGAAAAGATGGATTTGCTTTTATTTATGGATTCTGCATTTGGCAATATGTCAGGTGAAAATAGAGATAATATGATAAGATATATTTCAAAAATTTCATCCCAGTGGATTTTATTACTAACTGATACTGAGTTTACTAAAATTGAAGAAGAAAATTTAAAGAAAACTAATAAAATAGGTTGTATATACATATTGAATCAAATTGAAAACGGATCTGGAATAATTAAAAAAGTTGATAATTTATCTCAAACAATTGCATGGAGGTAAAAAATGATAGATTTTTATTTAGGTGATAATTTTTTTATATACAAAAGTAAAAAATATGAAAATATATATGACGTTTTGGTAAATAAAAAACATTTACTCATAATGTCAGAATTGTTCACGTTATGCGCGGTGATAGGATTTAAAAATAATATAAAACTTCCTGTAGAGAAGAAGGGCACTGAAATGCGAAGCGAACATTTTAGGAAAGATTGCCTACCCGTTGTTTATTCAATGATAGTTAATGACCCAAGTATCGGAGGAGATATTGATAAATTTGAAGATTATGAATTTACAAAAAGTGCTTTTAAAAAGATCGAAGAATACGCAGAAGGCGGCATGCAAATATTATGCCATGATGTTTTTGAAAACAAGTGGGATGGGGTTAGTTTAGATGAAGAATACGATGAATATGAAATAGATATCTTGAGATATATTCACGATGAGAAGAATAAACCTGCTTTTTAAAAATATAATGAATATTTGATTATTTTGCTTTAGAATAGGAGTTATAGATAATGGATAAAAAGAAGAAGATACTTCAGCCTTTCTTAAAATGGGTGGGAGGGAAAAGGCAAATAATTCCTCAAATAAAAAAATATATTCCAGAAAATTATAATAGATACTTTGAGCCCTTTGTCGGTGGAGGAGCTCTATTTTTTGATTTAGAACCCAAAAAAGCTTATATAAATGATATAAATAAGGTTCTTATTTCAGCATATAAAAATATAAAAAATCATCCATATGAAATTGTTGAAAAACTTGAAGAGATGCAAAAAAAATTTTATGAAAAAGATAATAAAGAGAGAAAAAAATATTACTATGAAATAAGAGATGCTTTTAATAATTTAAGATTTGATTCGCTTTTGAAAACTTCATACATAATATTTTTAAATAAAACTTGTTATAATGGTATGTATAGAGAGAATTCAAAAGGTAAGTTTAATGTTCCTTTTGGTAGATATAAAAATCCAAAAATCCTTGATAAAGAAAATATATTAGCTGTCTCAGAATTACTCAAAGATGTTATTATTACAAATCACTCCTTTGAGAAAGCCGTTGAAGAGGCAAAAAGGGGTGATTTTATATATTTTGACCCTCCTTATCATCCTTTGAGTATAACCTCTAGTTTTACAAGCTATTCAAATAATGGATTCACAGAAGATAATCAAATTAAACTTAGAAATGTTTTTATAGATTTAGACAAAAGAGGATGTTGTGTCATGTTAAGTAATTCTGATACGGAATTTATAAGAAGAATTTATAAAGGATATATACAGAAAAAGGTAACTGCTAGAAGGTCGATAAACTGTAAAGCTTCTGGAAGAGGCAAAATTAATGAACTTTTAATTTTAAATTACTAAAAAACTATGAAAAAAACATTTGAACTTTGGGAAAAAATATTTAAATATAAGAATTATAATGTATCTAAAAGTTTGCATTACATAACGGCACAGGAAATAAAAGATATCACAAATTTTGAACCTAGAATAATGGCTAAAATAGATAATTCGAAAGATTTACCACCAATATTTAAAAATAACGGATATTTTTTACTTCCAGTGAGAAATGGCAAGTTTGCAATCGTTAAAGGAGAGGGTTTTCATACTTTAGAAAAAATAGAAAGGGAGAGGAAATATACATCAAAAATAAAATTTCCGCTTACTATGGCCGGAAGAAGCAGAGGTGAAATGCAATATTTAGACTATAGTATCAATTCTGGTGCACTTGAGGAAATAATAAATGCTGGCACACTTTATCCATCAATAAGAGGAAGAGAATTTTGTAAAAAATTTAATTTTATAATTAACAAAACAATGTTACAGGCATTTTCAGTTCAAATAGAAGTTGATTCGGGTTTAGAAGGAGAGCATGCTATAGTTTTAATAGAAGCAAAAATTAATAAACCAATAGATTTTATTATTAGACAGCTTTTTTATCCATACCGCCATTATAAGATATTATCCCCAAATAAGGAAATAATCCCAGTATTTTTCACTTATGATTTTAAGTCAACTACATATAATTTTTGGATTTATCAATTTACAGATATCTTTGACTATAATTCTCTTCAATTAAAAAGGAGCGACTCCATTAAAATAACCAAAAAGAAAAATATTGAAATTCAAGATATAATCAAAAAGAGTAAAATATCAAGAAAAAACATCATTCCACAAGCAAATGACCTTGATAAGATTATAGAATTAGTTTTTAAGGTAGAAGAAGGTATTAATGATTATCATAAAGTTGCCAAATATTTTCAGTTTAGAGAGAGACAAAGTAGTTATTATAGAGAGGCAACAGAAGCTTTAGGTTTATTGTATTCCGAAAAAGGTAAATATTATTTGACAGATTTAGGGAAAAGACTCGTTTCTTTATCTTCAGGTGATAGAAATATATTCTTTACCGAGTTATTGCTTGATTTTGAGCTTTTATCTTATTGTATAGAAAAGATAATTGAAAATGGTTTTCTTAAAATAGGAGAAATTAAATCATTAATAAGGGAAAAATCATATTTAAACGAGACTACTATTAATAGAAGAGCTAATTCCCTCATAGCATGGTTAAGATGGGTTTCAAAAAAAATTGGTGGTTTTTACTGGTTAAAGTCAGAAAACGAATTTAGAAATATTAAGAGTTAATATTATATATATGGTTAGAATAAGAGTAGGGAGTATGCTTTATTGATAAATAAGGGAAAACAGGCAAATTAACATTGTCTATACTCCTATAAAAAGATCAATTAACTCTTTTAGTTTATAGATATTCCGCATCTCTTTTACAATTTGGTTTCAACTAGAAAACGTTAGGGGAGCCAGACAATTTCAAGCCTTTGGCATTTTGCTGAAGGGCTTTTTTATTGGAATTTTTTAAAAAAGAAGGATTTAGAAAAAATAAATAGTATTATATAATTGAGAAGTTTGTATAAAGACTTAGTAAAAAAATACTTTATTTTTACAAATAAGGAAATTTGAAAATATGTTTTTATTTTCGAAGGAAATTTTACTTTAAATTATGTTTAAAATTATTGAAATTTTTCTTTCCTGGTTAGCATTAATAGTTACTTTTTTAGTACTTAGTCGTTTTGTAAGACAAGGGGAAGTTTCGTTTGTCATATTTAAATTAATAGGGAAGGCATACCAGGTCAAGAGATAAATAGGGACAGTGTAGATTCAAGTTGCTAATGCAACAATTTTCTAAAGACCTCATGCGGAGTTAAAAAACCTAAAGTTTTCCGTGGCCGGTCATTTAGCATATCCTGTGCTTTTTTGATGCTTTTAAGTGGAACTTTGGAAAAATCTGTACCTTTGGGAAAAAATTGACGAATCAAAGCGTTGGTGTTTTCATTGGTGCCTCGTTCCCAAGGAGAATGTGGATGCGCAAAGTAAACTTGAATCTGCGTGCTCTTGGTAAAAAGTTTATGTTCTGCCATCTCCTGGCCTTGGTCATAGGTTAGAGAACGCTTTAAGCCTTTGGGAAGATGCTTAAATTCTTTAGCAAAAGTTTCTCGTACCGTTGCCGCATCTTTATCTTTAAGCTGAACCAAGAAGGTCATACGGGTGGTTCGTTCAACTAAGGTACCCAAAGCAGAACCATTGTTATGCCCCATGAGAAGATCGCCTTCCCAATGGCCAGGAATAATGCGGTCTGCTATTTCTGCAGGACGTTCTTCAATACTTATATAGTCCTGTATAGGGCAGGGTTTCTGACGAGACTTGCCGTGTATTCGGCGGTTTATATGATGGTACCGTAAACATTTAACTAATTCTTTACGTAAGGCGCCACGCGGCAAAACATATAAATACGAATAGATACTTTCATGTGAAATTTGCATTGCCATATCCATAGGATACAATATTTTTAGGCGTTTGGCAATCTGTTCGGGAGACCATAGTTGGTCCAGGTGTTCAAGAACGTAGTGTTTTAACGGTATATTAGTATCCATTTTTCGCTTTTTACGGGCAAGATGCCTTAACTTATTAGCACGACCTTGAGCTTTAACCGCTCTGTAAACTTGCCCCTTTGCCGTGTTACGGTTGACTTCACGACAGATGGTACTAGATGATCGGCCAAGAGATAACGCAATACAGTTTTTACCGAACCCTTGGGCTAATCCAAGGCTGATTTCTTCACGTTCATTGATACTTAACTGATAACAATGGGTCATATGCAACTCCTTTCTTTTGGTATATTATACCAAAGTTAAGTGTTGCATTTGTAACTTGAACCCAAGCAGACACCTATGTATCATCTTATAGAAAGATTTGAAGGGGAGCTTAAGAGGTTTTTTAAGCTAAGGCCGAAAGAAAGGCCTAAGAAGAAATTTGATAAATAGGTGTCCCTATTATTCCCAAATTTAGGAGGTAATTTATGAGAGCAAATTTTGAAGAATTGGATAAAAAAACAAGAAAGTACATGCTGGAGGAATTTGAAAAAGAACAAAAATCTGCGACTCCGTATATTAGCGAAAGATTGTCAGAACTTGGAAAAAGAAAATTTATAGAATTAATGAAAGAAGCAATAGAAAATGGAGATGATGAACAATTGATCGGAGCTTTAAGCGATCAGAGTTATTGGAATGAAAGTGAAGAATATATTACTAAACAAGGAATAATTAGTAGAAGGAAGATTAATTATTTGCATGCAGCAGAACGATTAGGTTTTTCAGAATTTAATACTTGGTATGTGCGGGGTTTAGCGAAAAAATTGATAGATGAAGGGATAAAGGAATGCCAAATATATAGGGCTAAACAACCTAAATGGGAACCAGCAGATTGCAGTATTCATGAAGGTCAAATTGTAGAAGTTAAAATAATATATAATGGCCATCGTGCTAAATATTGGCCTACAAAGAAAAATTCTGTTTTTTCGATTCCGGCGCAACCAGGATGTCACCATTCGATTAGAAGAATTAAATTATGAACCAATTTAAAATGAATTTTGACCAGTATAAAGAATTTAAACCCGAAAATATAAAGCCATTGATGGGTTTACGTGGATTATATTTTATTTTTTTAAAAAAGACTGAAATTCCTTATCCCTTTAGAAAATCGAGATTAATTTATATTGGGATGAGTGAAAAAAGAACAAACAGCATAGGTAAACGATTATTAGGGCATTATGGGAGAACTTCCGGGAATGAAGGGCTTTTTAACTATCGTAAGGTTGAAGGGCTCTATTTTACGTATATCAATTTTGAAATGTTAAAAACAATATGGAATCATAAAATAGAGGATTTAGAAAGTTATTTTATTTTAAGTTTTGTTGAGCGATATGGTGTTTATCCTATCTGCAATAACAAAACTGGGTTTGAAGTATTGAAAAAAGATTTAAATCTTAATTTTGAGATTGACTGGAAATATTTTGAAAAGGAGAGTGGTCAAAATGGATAAGTCAGTAAAAAACGGTAAAGAAATACTGGATGATTTTTTCAATAGTATATTAACTATTCCGAATGTTAACGAGAAATTAGCATTAGAAATAAAAAAAATGTATGAGGAAGTCAAACTAACCAGTATCAACTTATCAAATAAGCTTACTTCTTTAAGGGAAGAAGAGGAAATAAATGATGAAAATTAAATCTTTAGATATTAAAGGGTTTAGGGGAGTCAAAAGAGAATTGCCTTTGGAATTAAATTCTAAATCACTCCTGCTTTTCGGAGACAATGGAAGCGGGAAAAGTAGTATTACAGATGCTATAGAATGGTTTTACAAGGATTCTATTGAGCATCTTTCAAGCGATGAAATTGACAGAAAAGGTGGTTTGACAGCTCTTCGGAATACTTTCATTGGAGATATAGAAAAAAGTTCAGTGGAGCTTAATTTTACTGATAGCAATTTAGATTCTCAAAAAAGTATAGGTTTAAAAAAATCTAATCTTGAAGTTGAGAATTCTAATAACTCTGAGACATTTCTAAAATACATTGAGAGTTCCAAAAATGAGAATCTCATTTTAAGGTATGGGGATTTAACAGATTTCGTTTTATCTACTAAAAAAGAAAAATTAGATTCATTGTCAAAGGTCATTGGTTTTGCTGATATTTCCAATATAAGAGGAATTCTAAAAAAAGCGGTGAATGAGGTTAAAAATATTTTAAAATCAAAGAGTTATGATAATGGAATAAGTCAGAGAGAAGGCCAGATAATGACATCTTTGAATGAACGAGTCGTGTCGGAAGAACAGTATGTAAATAAAATAAACGAAATAATCAAACCCTTAGGATTGGAAAAAGATGTGACTAAACTTGAAGATATAGATAATATACTTTCTTTATTTAAAAAATCTGATGATTCTGCAGTAATTGAACAGCGAGCATATTATAGCGATGTTATTAGTAAAATAAATGACCTGCAGAATAGAATAAATAATTTATTGGATTTATACGAAAAGTACTATCAGTCATTTCAAAAAATCGTTCAGGACGTTGAAACTTTAAAGAAAATTGCTTTAAACAAACTATGGACTGAAGGACTGAATGTGCTAAAGGGCTCTATCATAGAAAAAGATGAATGCCCCTTATGTTTTCAGAAAAAAGACAGAGAAGAATTAATAAAAGAAATTGAATTGCGTCTAAAAACACTGGAATCAATTAAAAAGGAAAAAAGTCAGCTTGATGAAACAAAAAAAAGTGTTCAAAATGCATTAGATGAAATTAAAAATGTGATTGTCGGTGTTCAAACTAACAAGTACTTCAGTTCAGAGGGGAATCAAGATATCAGGGATTTTGTAAAAAGTATTACAGAATATATATCATCAATCAGTCAAGACCTTGGTGTTGATATATTAAAAGAACAAAGAATTAAAACGAAAGATGAGATAATGTTTGATTTGGCAAAATTAAACGAGACATCAGTATTTTGTCAAAAAAGAAATGAGGTTCTTTTATCTCAAATAAAAGGTAGTAAAATTTTGGAAATTCAGGATAAAATTACTCTTTCGCGACAGGCGTATTATGATATAAAAAGATTAAAAAAAGAAAAAGAGATTCTGGAAAAGCAAAACTCTTCACTGGAAATCATTTATAATGCATTTGTTCAAAAGCAAAAGGAAGAACTAGAAGTATTTATAAATATTTTTTCCAAAGAAATAAATGAGTATTACCAATATATGCATCCAGGCGAAAAAATGGAAAATATTGAAATAAAAATCACAGAAAAAGAGGATGAGTTAACCGGAATAACAATAGAATTTCAATTCTTTGATCAAAGAGTTTCTCCACCTCAAAAATATTTAAGTGAATCGCATTTGAATAGTTTAGGCATAGCCCTTTTCTTAACATCTGTGAAAGCTTTTAATAAAGAAAATTATTTCTTTATTCTTGATGACATAATATCAAGTTTTGATTCAAATCATAGAAAGCGACTTAGTGACTTATTAATGGAAAAATTTTCGGATTATCAGATTTTTGTTATGACGCATGAAAGAAATTGGTTTGATTATATGAAGAATCTGGTGCGGGGCAAGGTAGATTGGATAATAAATGTTATAAATTGGAATGAATCTAAAGGTGCGCATTTAAATGAAACACTTGTTGACTTGAAACGAATAATAGAACAAAGATTAATAGATAATGACAAAACAGGACTTGGAAATATTATAAGAATATATTTAGAAGGATTGTTAAAAGAAATATCTGAAGAAATAGAGGTTTATGTTAAATATCGTTCAAATGAAATAAATGAAGATAGGATGAGTAATGAATTACTTTCAGAGATAAAAAGCAAGACTAATAAGCAACCCTGTAAAGGTATATTTGGGTCAATTATTGATAAGATGATTTCTTCGGTTTTTATTGGCAATAAAGATTCTCATGATAGCAGTTTTGAACCAAGTATTGGTGAATGTCGAGCTTTCTGGCAGGGGGTGCTGGAATTAGAAAAATTATTTCGGCACAGTGTTTGTAATTGTAATACGATAATTTCTACAAAATATTACGATAAAGTTGAGAAAAAAATAAGATGCAAATGTGGAAATTTTAGTTATAACTGGAAAAATTGAAATGTTATGAAACTCACAAAACAAAATTTAGAACAAATACGGGGTCATGTTATTATTGACATATATTTTTATTTTTTGTCAATAATAAAGATTTGACCTCATAATAGTTTTAATAGTATGTTGGATGATAAGAAAAAAATGGAACGAATAAACACTTTTAGTTCACAACATCTCGAAGCTGCATGTAAGGTTCTAGCGGATACCCAAAAAGGTTTAACTGGATCTCAGATCGGGAGACTACTTCAAGAAATTAAAATTATCGATACTTCGCCAGAGATGACGAAGTGGAAACGGCTTTTCAATGCCTTGGCTGAAGCTCAAAATAAGTATAAGGCCGGTAATCATCTAATTATGTTCATCAATCGTGCAATGAATCCAGTCAGTTATGCTAACAATAAAGTAGATTTTGATTGGAGGAGGGATGAGCTAAATATAGTGTTATCGTTTTCCGGTTTTTATATAAGAGATGATGGTAAAGTCTGTCATTCAGAAAAAGAAACAACACTAAAAGGAGCTCGCGCTCGGGCAGGACACTTTAAGTCTCTATTGGAAGATCGTAAGGTTCATCATGAGGTTTTAAAATATTGCCGGACAGAACTTGTTGAAAAAAATTATTTTCATGCAGTATTAGAAGCTACAAAGGGAATCAATGAACGAATACGTAACATGTCGGGTTTAGTTACAGATGGAGCTGATTTAGTGAATACTGCATTCTCTGTAAAGAAACCAATTATTGCTATTAATTCCCTCAAAACTGATACTGAAAAAAGTGAACAGAAGGGATTTTCAAATCTATTAATAGGTTTATTCGGAGCAATACGAAATCCAACGGCACATGCTCCCAAAATAACTTGGCCTATGTCAGAACAAGATGCTCTTGACATTCTCACGCTGGTTTCTTTCATCCATCGAAAGCTGGATAATGCAGTAAAAATATGAAGGTTTTATACCTTTAAAGTGCTTAAGATATAAAAGTATTAAAAAATATCTTGAATTAGGAGGTTGAAATGAAAGCAATTATTGCATGTATTGAAAACCTAAGATCAAAATTAGATAAATTTCATAGGACCGACTTAAAAGAATATCCCACAAGAACAATATTTATTGACCCGTTATTGCAAGCGCTTGGTTGGGAGGTAAGAGATCCAGAAGAAGTCGAACTTGAATATCCTACCATTGACGGTAAATCGGTTGATTATGCTCCTAAAATAAATCGTAAACCTGTTTTATTTATAGAAGCAAAACCACTACATGATTCACTTACAGATGTAAAGTCAATCACTCAGGTTGTTGGTTATGCAGCAAATGCAGGAGTAGAATGGTGTATCCTGACTAATGGTATTACCTATAAAATATATTGCAGTACAGAAAAAGCAGAAGCTCCCGATAAATTGCTTTTTGAAATTTCACTCGACCCAAAAGAAACAGAAGGGATGTTAATTCAACAGGTTGCCAATCAATTTGCTCGTTTTTCTCGAGAGGCAATGGCTAAAGGTGTACTTGATCAGATTGGGGAACAAGTTTTTACGACGGGGAAAATAAGAAAAGCCATAGATAAACTATTTATGGATCCCCCTAATTCATTAATTAAACTTATTCGGTCAATAGTAAAAGATGATTCTATTAAACCTATTCAAGTGAAAGAATCTCTTAAGAGACTTTGGCTTCAAACATCAGAAAATGAGATTCCCCTAAGTTATGAGTTTAAACACGAAACTCCCGAAAAAATAACAAAAAAAGAAAAAGAATATAATGAGGAATACCATATAGGAGGTAAACCACGAGAAGTAGTGGAGTTATTTAAAACAATTGATAATTTTTGTAGGAACTTTGACCCTGTTAATGTTGAAAGAAAATATCTTGCAAAATATGTCAAATATAGTTGTGGCAAGAATATTTTTTGTTGCGTTCATCTTCAGAAAAGTGGTCTACGGGTTTGGATAAAATTAAATTACTCAGAAATGGAGAATCCTCCTGAATATGCTCGAGATGTTTCAAGGGTAGGGCATTGGGGAGTTGGTGATATTGAACTTACAATTGATAGCATGGAAAGATTCCAAAGTGCTAAATATTTAATACAAAAGTCATTTGAGAAAATAAGTTAAGTTAAAAGCAGGATAAGTTTTTGAATCATAACAAAGAATTAAATAGCGGATGTGGGTGCGTTGTACTTTTCTATCTGGAATAAGGAGGTTATTTATAATGCGAACAAGAGCAATTGCAGACCTTTGTAAGTTACCTCAGCGAGATAGATTGAATGTCATAAATGAAGGGCTTTTACATATAATAGAAAATTTCGAAACAATCGAATCTTCAGCATGCATACTTACACAACATGAGGGTAAAAGAGGATACATGGTTTACGCGCATTTAAATAAATAGGAACACATCCCATTTTCTTATTAGGAGTAATAATAAATATAACAGGTCCAATCTTCTTTAGCCTTAAAAAACAATAAATAAACAGCTAAAAAGCTATATAGTATCGAGATTATTGTATTATGAAAAGTATAATTTATGATATTTATCATGATGAATCAAAAGAGGAAGCATATTGGCACGGATTTTATTTTGTTCCAAGAACAAATAGAGATTATTTACTGAGTTTATTAAACGATGCAAGACTAAATACTGGATATTTTCATCAAGTCCATTATCAAAGAATCAAATCTAAAATCAAATGTAATAACGTGAAAGCAATTATTATTAATTCTTGGACAACTATTGGAGTATCTTCACTACAACAACAAAAACTATATAAAATTCCGCCATTTATTTATATGGGTAGAATTCCAAGAAAGACAAAACCAATTTACAAAAAATTGGAGGATCTAATAAAATGTAGGTTTGCAGTTTTTAAAGAAAAAGACAAACATCAAAAAATGTTTTTTAAAGATGATAATTTAAGAAATATAGAAATCACATTCAAGATGGCTTTAAAGGGTGCTTTGCATAAATTATTTAGCAATGATGACCCTGTAACTATAGGAAATATATTTATAGATGGAGATGAACAATATATTGGTGAATACGGAAGAAATCTTAATACAACTGAAATAATAAGAAAATTACAATTAGAGAAAAGAGAGTATGTTGATTTTTTAGATGACTCTGAAATAATTCCTCAAAAAAGTAGTCATCGGAAATTAAAAAGTGGTCAAAATGCAGAGGATAGTGATTTGCTGCAATTGTGCGATATTTTAATTGGTGGAGTTCGTTTTCATTCATACTGCCCTGATACCAATATTACTAAGTATCGTATAAGTGAACCCTGTAGAGATTTATTAAAACATGACCAAGATAATATTGCTAGAATGAAAGAAAGTAGATATTTTAATGGATTTTTATTAAATGAAGCCTGGATCGAAGATGATGAATGGAAGTTTTGTCAACTTAATGTTGGTAATTATAATTATTCAGAACAATTAATTTTAAAATTTAATTGAAAAATTAATAAATAATAAAATAATAAAATAAGGGCACATCCCATTTTCTAATATTTTTGTTTTTAAATTAAATAGATAGAAGGGGTACCAATTATTTTTCTTTTTGGCGTTACCTGGAGGATTCTAATAAAAACAGTGACATTTCCAAAATTCGGAGATATAGAAATATTGAATGATAAAGATAGTAAGTTTATAAGAAAAATGGAAGAGTTTAATAGGACGCATAAATAAAATTAATTTGTAAATTGTGGTAAATAGTAAATAAAGAAAAAAGGACTTTTAGTATGAAAATTAAATGTCCGTTATGTGGTAATGAAAATTATTTTACTGGTCTTGAAGATGAAGGTACCAGATTTTGTAGTAATTGTAATGAACCACTTCATTCTGAGATAACAGAGAGTAAGGATATAAAAGAGGCTGAATATGAAATTATCAAACCTGAGGTAAATACTATCCAAAGCGCGAAAAAGATTAGATCGGTTTCTGAAAGGTTTAGTAGTATTCCAGAACATCAAAGAATAAGTATATCAAAAATAAAAGATTCTAAATGTCCTTTCAAATACTATAAGAATTATATAGAAGAACCAAGGGAGGAAAAACCATTCTTTTCTATTGAATTAGGATTAGGTCAATTTTTTCATGGTAAGGTTGAGTGGTTATTTAAAACAATAGCATCCCAAAAAAGAAAAATAACGAAAGAAGATATACTCGAAATAAATGATGTAATAAATGAATTTGAGATATCGTTCTTGTGGGATGGAAAACTTAGAGAACCCTATAAAATTATAGGAAGTTACCATTTTGGTTATTTTAAAGACAGGCTGGTTAATATAATCCAAAATTTTAATAGATACATTATCCCTAAATTAGTGGGGCATGATGTAATTAGTACTGAAGGGAACCTACAAATAAGAACCGATGATTTTGTAATAAGAGGAAAGTATGATCTTATAACACAGGATCAAAAGAACCGACTAACATTGTGGGACTGGAAGACAGGAAGGATGCCAAAGCCAGATTTTTACGAAGAATTTACTTTGCAAAAAATACAATTAGGTATATACGCCGTTTGGATTAGATATAAATATGAAACTAGCAATGTAATAGCAAATGTAGTTTTTCTACGAGACAGCGCAGAGTTTCTCAAAGAAGTTTTTGAATATTATTTAGAAGAAAAAGTAATTAATTTTATTGAGAATCAGTATAAAGTTTTAAAAAGTATAACAAGCTATGCTCCTATACCAAATAATTTATGTCCTTGGTGTAGCTGGAAATCAAAATGTAGATATGAGTGATGTATCATGAAAATTGAAGATGATGTAATTTTAAAATGTGAAGTTTGTGGACAGAACCTCCGCGTTCCTTCGAACAAAGGTCCTCTTATAGTAACTTGCCCTAACTGTAGAAATCAATTTAAATACATATCAAATATTATTGAAGAACAGTTAATATCTAGCAGCGAATTGATAGATGAATTCAAAGAAGCTTTACAAGAAGAAATAAATGAAATAAAAAAAAGAGGTGTGCATGATATTGTTGTTCGAAATGGGATTTTTCAAGGTGAGTCTGGAGGTAGATTTAAATATCATTTTCGAGTTTCAAATTTAGTTACTATTCCGGATGATTCACCCATAGAGATAGTAACAAAAATGAATAGAGTAAAGGGATATATTTTATCTGCAGAAGGCTTGGATTTATTTATTGCGCTTGATGAATTTATTGGTGAAGAAATTGTTGAAGCCAAACTACAGAGTGCACCTTATTATCTTTTAGAATTATTAACAAATAAATTAGAAGAAGTAAAAAGGAATAAAGTAAACTTCTTTTTTGATACCTCTATGAAATTATTTAATAAAATCAAAAACAAAACAGGTAGATTATATAATTTTGTATTTTATGATGTTGGTGATTCTCCAAATGATAAGCAAAGAGAAGCCATTGCAGCAAGTTTAGGAAATGAAGTTACTTTTATTTGGGGTCCTCCAGGAACAGGCAAGACTAAAACTTTAGCTAGAATTGTTGAAGTATTAGTTAAAAAGAACAAAAGAGTTTTAATCTTATCTCATACAAACGTTGCTGTTGATAAAGCGCTTCAGTATGTTTCGCAGGTTGTTAGTAATATGGAAGAATTTCAAGAGGGTAAATTTATTAGGTTTGGATCTTCTCAGTTGCCAGAGCTGGATGAAATTGCACAAGTTAATATAAATGAGATTAGAAAGAGAAAGGCTGAACCTTATTTAAATGAACTTGAAAAATTATCTTCTAAAAAAAGTGATTTAGAATTTGAATTAAATAAATGTGAATCCATACTTCAAAACTACTATACGAGAAATAATTTAATAGATGAATTAGCCTCGATTGATAATGTTTTAGAAGAATTAGTGAGTAGAAAAAATAGTTATTTGAAAAGGATAGAGAATAATAAGAATAAAAGTATTGCTATAGAAAATGATATTGAAAGGTATAATTATTATGGAAAAATTAGAAGGCTTTTTTCCGGTCTTAATTTAGAGACACTTATTAAGAATAAGGTATCTTTACAAGGAGAGACGGAGAATCTAAAAAAAGCATATAGTGAAAATGAATTAAAGCTAGTAGATATTTTTAATAATAAGGAGAAAAAAGATAGTGAACTAGAAGCAATTGAGTCAAAGATAAAAAAAGATAAAATTAAATTTGATTCAGTTTTGATAAGAAAGAACAAGGTAGAAAAAGCTATAAAAGATATCGATGAAAAAATACAAATGGTAAATAAACTTATATCTGAAGTGGATAGAAAAATTATTGACGAGGCTTTAGTTATCGCAACTACTCTTACTAAAATATATATAAATAACGAACTTAAAAATCAACGATTTGATGCAGTGGTTGTAGATGAGGGAAGCATGGCACCTATGCCAATGCTATTTTACTGTGCAGGCATGTCAAAAGAAAAAATTATTATTATAGGCGATTTTAAACAATTACCACCGATTGCAATGTCTAAATCAGAAAGTGTGAAAAAATGGCTAAAGAGAGATATATTTGAAGAAGCTGGAATAAAAGAAGCAGTAAATAATAAAGTTATTGACGATCGATTAGTACAACTTCAAGTTCAGTATAGAATGCATCCAGAGATAATAGAGATATCAAATGTTTTTATTTACAATAATTTATTAATAAATTGTGATAAAACAGATTTGATTGGTAAAGAATATTTATATAAGGAACCGGGTAGAGGCAAACATATAGCTATTTATGATATTTCATCTGTTAAACCATGGTGTAGTCGTTTGCCAACATGGTCAAGGTTTAATATGTATTCTGCTATGTTATTAGTTAAACTTACTAAAGAAGCTCTTAAAAGTGGTATAAAACCAAAAGAAATAGGAATTGTTGCGCCATATCGGGCTCAAATAAACTTAATACAGAAACTAATTGAGGAAGATAGGGAGATATCGAAACAAAATTTATATGTTAATACAGTGCATAAATTTCAAGGAAATGAAAAAGAAATAATAATATTTGATGTTGTAGATTGCCATCCTTATAATCCCGGAAAGCTTATAGATGACAAAATGGCTGAAGGAGAAGGTGAGCGATTGATTAATGTTGCATTCACAAGAGCACGCGGTAAATTAATAATAATAGCAGATATAAATTATATAAAGGAAAATCATAGTCATACATCACTACTTAGGAGAATGATGCTATATATTGAGTCAAAAAGTAAAGAGATTTTAATTAACGCTGCTAACGAATTGGATTTTTATAATTGTAATGATTTGAAATATGCTCTTAATATTGTACATGCACAGGATTTTAAGATTGATCCCGAAGATATCAGTATCTATACTCAGAGAAATTTTTACACAGCTTTTTTCGCAGATATTTTGAATGCAAAAAAGAAGATAATAATTTTTAGCCCTTTTATTTCAGAAAGACAAATTGATAATTTTATCCATATATTTAAGCTACTCAAGAGAAGAGGGGTAGAGATGATTATTTTTACAAGACCCGCTGTCAATCAGAGTGAAATATCACAGGAAGGTATAGAAAATCTTATCAAAAACATTCAGGATGAAGGTATACTTGTTAATACAAAAAGATATAATATGCACGAAAAAGTATCAATCATCGATGATACTATTGTATGGATGGGTAGTTTGAATATTTTATCACACAGAGATACATCGGAAATTATGTACAGATTAGAGGGTAGACACATAGCTGATGAACTTTTAAAAAATTTTTATGTAGATAGGGCTGTTTCTTATTCTATAAAAGAAAAAGAGCTAGATATACATTGTACTAAGTGTGGGTCTAAGATGGTCATAAAACATAGTAGATTTGGACCTTTCTTATCCTGTTCAAAATTTCCTAAGTGTAGAGGTACTATGAAAATAACACAAAAAAATATAGATTTATTCATTGATAGAGGTAGAGAGGAAAATTGCGATAAATGTGGCTCCGAAATGGTAGTCAGAAGAGGAAAGCGTGGACTCTTTTGGGGATGTAGTAATTATCCTAATTGTACAAACACAAAAGAGATATTCGGATAGATTTTTCAAATATTTTATTACAATTTTATAAGTTAAATACTTGACAAATAATTGATACTTTTTAATCGTAAAACTAGGTTTATTAAGTGTAAATTTTTAGGGGACGTTGTACGTGCGGCCAGGCTTAGGTCGTGATATTTAGCAGGTGGAAACCCTGCCTGGTAAGATGATAGCCGAATCACCAGTAGCGAGTCTTGGAGTCTTTTGGAGTAATCCATAAGATTTAAGCGTAGACAGTTAGGTAATAGGCCTGTAAAAATGAAATCTCAATAAGATTTCTGTGGTTGAGCCCCGAAATATCCGACAGTGGGAAGGTCGACGATCTGTACAAGTCGGAAGACCACATCTTGCCCTCCGCCAAGGCAAGGAGAGTAATGATAAATAGGTATCTGTTGTTAATGCTCAGTAATTAGTTAACTTATTTGGTATAATTACACAAACAAAGGAGGAAATTAAGAAATGGAAGCTAGACAACGATTAATAAAAGATTGGTTAACGAAAGTTCGAACAAGACAGATTCTTTTACCTCGTTTCCAACGTTTCGAGGCGTGGGGTTCCAATATAGCTACGGATTTTCTTGCAAGTGTAATAAAAGATCTGCCTGTCGGTTCTACTCTCGTTTTGGGAGTTGGAGGCGAAGAACTTCCATTTATATCTCGTGAAATAATTGGCGCACCCAAAGAGGGTGATAAGGTCACTGAATTACTTTTAGACGGACAACAGCGTTTAACTGTATTATGGCGTTCTTTAACAGATGATTATCCTGATAAGACATACTTAGTGAATATAGAGGATAAGGAAAATCTTGAAGTAATTGCGACCAGTCGTTGGGAAAGAAATGGAAGGAAATTTCCATTATGGATTGAGCAACCAAGAGAATGTTGGAAAAGAAACTTAATTTCTCTTAAACTCCTTAATCCGGATGACGAAACAACATATCAAAAATGGGCAGATATTGCATCTAATGGTAATTCTGATTTGGCAAGAAAAATTGAGCATGTGATTACGCCTTTGAGAAGCCGGATAGCTTCTTATAACCTTCCTTTCCTTTACCTACCATCGGATACACCAAAAGATGTTGCAATTGAAGTTTTTGTAAAGTTAAACACGACTCTCATAAGGTTGACAGCTTTTGATATTATTGTGGCACAGCTTGAAGCAGCTACTGGCGAACCACTACATGATTTAGTTGCTTCTTTGAACTCATCTGTACCTGAGATTACTCATTATACAGAACCATCTAACCTTGTCCTTTCTGTTGATGCTCTTTTACAGGACAAGCCACCTAACCAAAGAGGATATTTTAGTTTGGATTTAGAAAAATTTATCAATGATTGGCCTAAAATTGTTAACGGGGCGAAAGAATGTGTTCAATTTTTAGAATCTGAGAAGATTATTGATGGGGAACGATTACCTATAGAAAGTGTGTTAGCACCTCTAATCGCTCTTTGGGCAGAAGCTCCAGAAACACCTGATGAGAGAGGGAATGCAAGGATTTTGCTTAAAAAATATTTATGGAAAGCTTTCTTTACCGAACGGTATGACAGGGCTGTTCCTACTGCTATTTTGCAGGATTACCGTATTTTAAGAAAAGTTATAATGGGGAAAGCAAAAGAGGCTGAAGCTCCTTGTTTTAATGAGTCCCAACATCCTCTTCCTAATAAAGAAGAAATAATTCAAAGTAGATGGCCAAGGTATAAGGATAGATTAGCCCGCGCACTTTTGTTATTAACCATAAAAGGCGGTGCAGAGGATATAAAAGATGGCGCTTCTTTATCGATAAAAAATATTCAACAACGACACTATCATCACCTTTTCCCCATAGCTTGGCTTAGAGAGAAAAACCCTAATGCAGATCCTAACCGTGCATTAAACTGTATTTTGATTAATCGAAGGACTAACTCAGAAATATTAGCCAAGGAACCCATTAAATATTTATTAGAGACTTGCAATGCTAGCGATTTGGGCGAGAATGAAATTCGAAGACGTTTAGGAACCCATTTCGTTGATTTTGATTTATTAGCAAAAGGGGATTATGGTAAATTTTTGGACGAAAGGGCAAAAACATGTGAAGCTGAAATAAAATCTCTCTGTGGTGGTTTTGCTTAGAGACCCCAAAATGATGAATCTACAACTTCCGATAACACATCATAGAGACAAGAAATGGTTGTGTTATCTTAATAATTCGGTAACTTTTCTAACTTTTCGTAAGGGGGTGAGATAGGCGAGCTCTCTTACCTTTTTAAATGGTTATTTTCAAATAAGAAGTTTCTCAGATTATAGATTATTCTTTTGTAGAATTAAATAGAATTTATCAACAATAAAGGTTTGAACCCCGTTCCCACCTTATTAAAAGTATTGTATATTGATATAGAAATCTATGACCATGTTGGTTAGCGGAATATCAGAAGGATTAAAAATCCTTTGAATTATTATTGATAAAGGTGATATAGAATGAATAACAATTCCTGGAGCATTTTTAATAATTGGAATTACAAAGTTAAAGAAAAAATAATTTATTCAGATTGGCATATATTTGATAGCATGATGTCATCATTATCTTCGTTTTACAAAAAGAAATGTAAAGAATTTCAATCATTGTATAGTAAATGGGATAAAGAGTTGAAGTTATATGGTGGAGAACCATCAAATATTAATTGGAATAATTTTAGACCTTTGAGGTTGACTCGTGAAGAGGATTGGTCAGACTGGCTTATCCACTTAATATCGGAATCTCAGACGGGATACTTTTCATCTCATCTATTTCGTATGGAAAATACTACTGAGAATGATTATTCTCGGCCGAGCTATATTGACAGAGAAGTTTTTTATAAAGGACGTCGTGCAGATATTATTATAAAATGGAATAATGATATTTATTCCCATGTTGAAATAAAAATTGGGGATGAAAATCTTACTAAAACATATGATACAGCGGGGATAATGAGAAAATATTACAATACCCCCAAAAATAAATGGTCTGATTTTATTATTATCTTAGAGTCACAAATTGAAGATTGGGACAATATAGATAATAGTAAAAAATGCTATATAAAGTATTTAACCTGGAATGATGTGGCAATTATTTTGAGAAAAAGTATTTTAATTTCTAATGAATCATTATCCTGGAAGGTTTGGGCTTATTCTTTTCTCGGGGCCATTGAGCAAAAACTACTTTATTTTAAAGGTGAATATAAGATTAGTGATATATTACAAATAGAAAATAATATAATCATACTGAAAGAAGGACTGGTAAATGAATAAAGAAATAAAACAATTTATAGAAGAAGGTGTAAAACGATATAAAGAAGCTTCAAGGCTTATGGTTCTTTTTGGTAAAACGATAGAAAGCGAACTACAAGGTATTTTAAGCACCAGAAAGGATTGGGGAAAATTTAATCCTGAAAAAACAAGCCATAGTGTGGGTAGTACGAGATACTGGAGCGAGTATCCTTATTTAAATGCTAAAATATTTGGGAAGATAGGTCAAAAAGAATGTACCATATGTATTGGAATTAATTGGTATAAGTCTGATACAGAATATCCATATTACGAAATACGCTTAGAAAAAGGTGCCGATGAAGAATTATTAAATAAATTTATAGCATATAATGAAAATAGTATTTTCGAAGTTCGCGAAAATTCTATCATACTAGTTCCAGATCCTAAAGATTTTAATTTACATCGAGATTTTAATATACTAATCGATGAGTTCATTAAAATAATATAAAATTAAGAACATTTTTTAACCTCCCTTCTGAAAAGTATAGCAGTTGGATATAATAATAAATAAGAAGCTTCCATTTTCTATAAATATAAATAATAATAAAAATGTTGTATGAGGTGAAATTTTATGAAATTTAAAAGAATTATTATTTTTACATTTCTCATTTTAACTATCCTCTCATTATTTGTACCGAATGTTTATGCTAATGATTATAGTGGTTCTTTTCTTAAAGGATTTGCAGACGGGTTTAATAAAGGCTTACAGATGGGTATGCAGATAAAGCAAAAGAAAGAAATGAAGTGGAAGACAGAACAGTTAGAAGAATTGGAGAAAGTATTTGTGCAATGGGAAATTTTTGCCGAAACTGTTCAGAAACTTGTTGAATCTGAACAGATGACCCCCGAATTGGGAAAAAAATTCTTGGTTTTAAATTCTCTATTGCCAATGGATTTACAAGAGCACGGACAAAGTTTATACAATGGAATAATGTCTGTTGATAAGGATAAAGTTGCAGAGGAAAAACAATATTTTAAAAATGTAATAGATACAATAAGTTTAACCGGTGGACAGGTGAACTCAAAGACATTTGGCAATTTATCTAGTTTGCTTTCAAGTAATAAAAAAGCATTAATTAATATTATTATTGAAAGCGATTTTTCATATACAACTTCACAGAACGAATTAAAATACAATCCATTTGAAAATAAATGGGAATACGCTTCCCCGGGTAGTACTCTTGAATATAATCCATTTGAAAATAAATGGGAATTTGCCATGCCCGATGAGAAGCCAAAATACAATTCTTTTGAAAATAAATGGGAATTTGCTTCTTCAAAAGATCAAACAAAATATAATCCATTTGAAAATAAATGGTCTTATGAAAATCCTAATAATAATCTAAAATACAATCCCTTCCAAAATAAATGGGAATACGCTCCTTCAGGAAGTGTTCTTAAGTATAATCCTTTCGCAGATTCGTGGAGTTACGAATAATTAAAAAAAACAAAAAAGCTAAAGAGAACAGAGAATTGAATAAATAAAATAAATTGGAAAAGTGTACTAAGTTGATAATTCGGTATTTTTAGCGGGAAACCTATAGAATCTGAGGAGTTTTTTCCGGATGGTTGAAGCTTTAGGGATTTTTATAGGTAGACGTCATGAAGAAAGAACTCGTAAAAGGAAAAGTTAAACTATAGAAAAAATAGGATATGGTTCTATTTTAATAATAAATCAATTTTTAAAAAGGAGAAAAAATGTCAGATTATAAACTAGATGGTGATTATCTTAGAGATCATCGAGGAATAAAAATTGGGCGAATTGACGGAAAGTATATTCGGGATGGCAAGAGTAGTATAGTAGGCAGAATTGATGGTAAATATATTCGTGATTCACGTAGTAACAAAATTGCTGAATTTGACGGAACTTTTATCAGAGATAAAAGAGGGGTAAAAATTGGGACGATAGATGATGTTCATAAATCGATTAATGGAGTGGGAGGAATATCTCTCGTTGCCTTATGGATTTTATTCGTAAGATAGGTAATAAAAAGATTAAGAAAAACATAATTCGCAATTTTTAAAAATATTTAGTAAAGAAATTATTTAGATCTAATCTAAAAAAAAGAAGGTGTAAAACAATGAAAGCAATAAAACATTATGATGATAACCTTGAAAAGTATTTAACTGCTATATTTGGCACCATTGGTTCTTTGGCAATTATAATCAATTTATTTATCAAAGGTTGGTCGACTGAGAATATCATGGATGGTTTGGTAAATTTAGCCGGATTATTGGTTACCGTCGTCGTTTTCTTAATTGCCATGAAAACAGTGTCAAGACTAAATTATTCTAATTTTAAAAAAGCCTTTGAAGAATATTTACAAGAATGGATAGATCAAAATAGCTATTTAATTGATGAAGACAAAAAGGAAGAAGGAAAAGAGAAAAAACAGTTCTATTATATGCTTACCAAACCTCATCATAATAATGTTGTGTTACAAGAAAAAAAAGCAAAGGATTTTCCCAGAAAGGAAGGTACTATTTATCATAAAGGAGCTTTTCTTTATACAGATTATAAGGATATAGAAGAAATAGTCATTGGTTTAAATGGGTCATTCTTTGTTTCAAAGCGCGGCGGAGAGTTACCTAAACCATTTAAAGAAGTGAATGATATTGCCAATGAGTTTAAAATAAGAATTAAAGAACATTTTGATGGTAAATTTGAATACATCAATAAATCTGATAGCGAAATACCTATAGAAATTACAGACAATGGGAAACGTCTTCATATCTCAATTAAGAAAATCGCAAACACAAAAGATAATGCAAAAATTGCCATCGATATGATGGAGTATATAAAAACTTTAATCATTGCTTTAGCGTAATATAGATAAATTCAAAAATTATTTAGAGATACAAATGTGGCGCGAAAGTGTATTAATGGAAAAACTGAAAGGCCTTGTTTTAAAGTCATGAAAATAATCATTCACCGGGGAACACATGAAATCGGTGGTTCGTGCGTGGAGATACAAAGCAAAAAAAGCAGAATATTAATTGACATCGGTATGCCTTTGGTAAAAAAAGATGGAGACAGGTTCAATTTTAAGGAGCATGAAAATACGCCCGGTTCTGAACTGGTAAAGGAAAAAGTACTGCCTGATATTGGTGGCGTTTATGCCTGGGATACCGATAAGAGGATGATTGATGGCATGCTCATTTCACATCCCCATATAGACCATTATGGTTTTTTCGGTTATCTCAATAAGGATATCTGTTTTTACCTGGGTGAAGCTACTAAAAAATTGATAGATTTAACGGTGATATTTACCCCGGTTAGAGGGAGCATTTCCAATTATCATCCTATTGAGAGCGGGAAGAGTTTTCGATGTGGTGATTTTAAAATAACGCCTTATTTGATGGACCATTCAGCTTTTGATTCCTATGCTTTTTTGGTAGAGGCGGATGGGAAGAGCCTTATCTATTCCGGTGATTTTAGGGAACATGGTCGAAAGCAAAAAGCCTTCCAATGGTTTTTGGATCATGCGCCGGAAAATGTAGATGTACTTCTCCTGGAAGGAACGGTTTTGTATAGAGGATTACAAGGGAATGGAGTAAAAGAATTTAAATCTGAAACAGAGATTGAAGATGAGACAGTAAAATTATTGAAGGCGAGTAAAAATATGACCCTTCTTTATTTTTCCGCCCAGAATATTGACCGGCTGGTTTCTTTTTACCGTGCTTCTTTAAAGACAGGAAAAATATTTGCCATTGATTTTTATACTGCCAATATTCTTGGTTGCCTAAAAGATTATGCCAGGATTCCTTACCCTTCTAAAGATTATGCAAACATCAGAGTTTTCTTCCCTTATTGGCTTTGTGAGAGAATAAGGCGGCAGGACAGGCAAGATTTAATGTATAAATATAAAAGTTACAAGATTACCAGGAAAGAGATTTCTGATCGGAGCGGGGAAATAATGATGATGATTAGATCCTCAATGTTGAAAGATCTAAGGTCAATTGAAAACATTGAAGGGGCTACCTTTATTTATTCCTTGTGGGAAGGATATTTACCGGAAGATGCCATGCAGAAGATGATGATATTTATCAAGAAAAAGAAGATGAAGTTTTACCAGGTTCATACCAGCGG
>Ga0307378_10002007_pt1 | contig 32014 bp, 29 predicted proteins | sample UN1MG_FD_202238 | JGI IMG/M metagenome (GOLD analysis project Ga0307378, IMG submission 202238) | Soil microbial communities from Risofladan, Vaasa, Finland - UN-1 | ecosystem: Environmental > Terrestrial > Soil > Coastal area > Acid sulfate soil | place: Finland: Risofladan, Vaasa | collected... | reverse complement strand
CTGTTTTACAGGGCGGGAATTTTTTTCTTGACTTGTTGATTTAATATGTTTACACTTTATTTGGGGTCCTGGAGGCTGAGCACTCACTTATAACAAATAGTATAGGAGTATACCCTTCCAGGCCCCATCTTTTATGAATATTCCTCGTTGGATAAAAAGAGATGTTTCTTTAAAAAATTACAATACTTTTCGTATTGGTGGAAAAGCGAAATATTTTACAAAGATATCTTCAAAAGACAAATTAATAAAAACTTTACATTGGGCAAAAGAAAATTCTTTGCCTGTTTTTATTTTAGGGAATGGTTCTAATATTTTATTCTCTGATAAAAAATATCATGGAATAATAATTAAGATAGAAAATAATAAAATAAAAAAGATAAATCAAAAAACAATTGTTGTCGGAGCTGGAATGATGTTGATGGAATTATTGCAAAAATTTTTAAATAAAGGACTTGAGGGTTTGGAATGGGCTAATGGAATTCCTGGGACAATTGGTGGAGCAGTTTTTTGTAATGCCGGAGGTTTTGGATATGATTTTGGAAAATTTGTAAAAAAAGTTAGAACCATAGATTTAAAAACATTTAAAGAAAAAATATACTTACAAAAGAATTGTAATTTTAAATATAGAAGTAGTGTTTTTAAAAAGAATAAAGAAATAGTTTGGGAAGTTGAACTTTTCATTAGAAAAGGGGATAAAGCGAAAACAGGCAATATATTAATGGAAAAGACAAAAGATTATTGGCAATATAAGCTAAAGGAAGGCTTATTTAAATACCCTTCAGCTGGGAGTATTTTTAAAAACATTTTTGCTAAAAACGTGCCTTTAAAACATAGAAAAGAGGCGGTTATAAAAAAAGGAAAAATTTCTACTGGTTGGCTTATTGAAAAATGTGATTTAAAAGGGAAAAAATATGGTGGAGCAATGATTTCTGATTTTCATGCTAATGTAATTATTAATATTAAAAACGCAAAAGCAAAAGACGTGTTACATTTAATTAATCTTTGTAAGAAAAAAGTTTATAAAAAATTTAAAATTAAATTGGAAGAAGAAATTATTGTTATCCACTATTGACATAACTTTTATAAGAGTTAAAATTATAACAGTGAACAATTAACAAATAACAAATAACAATAGATAATAATTATAAATCTTTTTGTTAATTGTTTCCTGCTAATTGTTAATTGATTTAAAATTAATTTAATAGATGCAAGCAGTACCTATTATGAGCCGAAGGTGAATAACAAGGTTCTTGCGAAACAAGGTTCTTATTTACGTATAGGAAACCTGTTATTACTTCTCAAGGTTGGTCGGCTGCTTGATTTAAAAAATAATAAAAAACATGGCCAAAAGAAAAGTTAAAAAAGTTGTAAAAAGAAAAGTCAGAAAGGTTGCAAAGAAGAGAGTTAAGAAAGTTGCCAAAAAGAGAGTTAAAAAAATTAAAAAACCAGCTAAAAGAAAGAGAAAAGCAACCAAGAAAGTAAAGAGAACAAAAAGAGCTAAAAAGAGAAGATAGTCTTTACTGACTTATATCCCCCGTTAGAAGCATTGTTTCTAACGGGGTTTGCTTTACGGAGCTTTTTTAGGTAAGATTTAAGTAAATATAATATGTTTAAAGCGCTATGAATATCAAAATTGTACCAATAGATATTAAACTATTAAATCAACAGAAAGAATATTTAGAGAAAAGAATAAAAAGTTTGGAAAAAATCGGCCAGCGCTACGGAGAAGGATCTTTATTAACAATAACAATAGGTAAAATTACTTCCAATCAAGAGACTGGAAAAATCTTTTTTGCCGAGGCTAATTTTGCCATTCCTGGAAAAGATATAATATGCAAAGTGCAAGAAAGTGATATTGAAGAAACAATGGATAGGTTAAGCGATAAATTAAAAAATTTGATGATTAAAAATAAAGAATTAAGAAAGGGTCGTTTTAGAAGATTAGCGCGCTCCTTGAAAGACAAGTTACATTTTTAATATTCTATCATGTTTTTGTTAGATATTTTTTTTCCTGATTCCAGTGTTCGTTATCAAAAGCAAAAAGCAAAAGTTATAGCTGAGATTAACGAAAAAGAAAAAGAGATTCACAAATTACCTCAAGAAGAATTTTCTAAAAGAATTAATGAGTTTAAAAAAGAAATTCAGCAAGGAACTTCTTTAGATAAAATTCTTCCAGAGGTTTTTTCTTTAACGCGGGAAGCAAGTTCACGCACTTTAAAACAGCGGCATTTTGATGTGCAAATATTAGGCGGTCTTGGATTGCATGAAGGAAAGATAATTGAAATGAAAACCGGTGAAGGTAAAACTTTAGCCGCTACTTTACCAGTAGTATTAAATGCTATAGAAGGTAAGGGCGCGCATGTTGTTACGGTTAATGATTATTTATCAAAAAGAGATACTGTTTGGATGGGACAGATTTATGATTATTTAGGATTAACAATAGGATGTTTGAGCCATGACTCAGCTTATATTTATGATCCTGAATATAAATTAGAAACCCAAAAAGAAAAAGAAGAATTAGACAAGAAAAGAGATGAATTAGGAGCATTTAAAGTATTTGAAGAATTTTTGCGCCCTGTGGATAGAAAAGGAGCGTATTTAGCAGATATTACCTATGGAACTAATACTGAATTTGGATTTGATTATTTGCGCGATCACCTGGTTTATTCTTTAAAAGAAAGAGTTCAGAGAGAGCATAATTATGTGATTATTGATGAAGTTGACAGTGTTTTAATTGATGAGGCCCGAACTCCACTTATTATATCTATACCAGACCAACAAGCGGCAAAATTATATCAGGAATTTACTCAAATAGTCCCAAAGCTTAAAAAAGATTGGGATTTTATTATAGATAAAAAAGACAAAACAGTAACCTTGACCGAGGAAGGACTCAATAAAGTAGAAAAGATTTTTGGATTTAATATTTTTGATGAGAAAGGATTATTATATGTGCATCATTTAGAAACAGCTTTGAAGGCTAATTATCTTTTTTTAAAAGACCGTGATTATTTAGTAAAAGACGGAAAAGTAATTATTGTTGATGAATTTACTGGCCGGCTTTTGCAAGGGAGAAGATATTCTGGCGGCCTTCATCAGGCATTGGAAGCAAAAGAGAGGGTCCAAATAGAAAAAGAGAGCAGGACAGTGGCGACAATTACTTTACAAAATTATTTTCGTATGTATAAGAAATTGTCAGGAATGACTGGAACTGCTTTCACTTCAGCAGAAGAATTTAAAAAAGTTTATAACGTGGAAGTTATAGTTATTCCAACTAATAAACCAATGGTAAGAAAAGATTTACCTGATAGAATTTATGGCGCGGAAGAAGGCAAATTAAAAGCAATTGCCAGAGAAGTAAAAGAAAGGAATGAAAAAGGGCAGCCAATATTAATTGGAACCCCTTCAGTGGAGAAAAATGAATTATTGAGCTTATATCTTAAAAGAGAAGGTGTTGCCCATAATATTTTAAATGCTAAAAATAATGAAAAAGAAGGTGAGATAATCGCTCAAGCAGGCAGATTGGACGCTGTTACGGTAGCTACTAATATGGCTGGCAGGGGCGTTGATATTGTTTTAGGAGGAAATCCTCCTGACGATGAGAAAAAAGCGAAAGTTTTAGAATTAGGCGGACTTTATGTTTTAGGAACTGAACGGCATGAAGCTAGGCGAATCGACAATCAATTAAGAGGAAGATCTGGACGGCAAGGAGACCCTGGTTCTTCCCAATTTTTTATTTCTCTGGAAGATGATTTAATGCGCGTTTTTGCTCCAAAATATTTATCTGGCATGATGAAGAAATTAGGATGGCCAGAAGACGAGCCAATTGAACATAAAATGGTTACAAAGGCGATAGAAATGTCCCAATCAAAAATTGAAGGCTTTTATTTTGACATTAGAAAACATATTTTGGAATATGATGACGTTATTGATAAACAACGAACGGCGTTTTATCAAATGAGAGACGAGATATTAGAAAAAGATGAAGGCGATAAATTAAAAGATTATATTATAAATATTTTCTTGGAAACAAATGAAAAATTCCCAGAGCAAGATTTTCAAGAGAGAGCGTCTGCTATACAAGAGGAAAATTTACTGGGAATATTAAAAGCTGTGAGCTTAAGATTGTTAGACACTTTATGGCTAGAACATATTGAGAAAATGGAATTTTTACGTGATTCCACATCTCTGCGGGCTTATGGGGGAAAAGATCCTCTAACAGAATATAAGAGAGAGAGTTATTATTTTTATAAGGATTTAGAGCAGAGATTTAAGGCTCTTTTGGTAAATAATGTTAAAAATATACTTTCAGCAAAAATAGAGATGAAGGCAAAATAATATGTATAATGTTTCTACTGAACAATTTACTGGGCCATTAGATCTTCTCTTGCAATTAGTAGAAAAGAAAAATTTGGAAATTACTGAAATTTCTTTAGCTCAAGTTACCCAGGATTATGTAACCTATATTGGCGGTCAGACATTAGTCCATCCTGAGGAATTAGCGGACTTTTTAGTTATTGCCTCCACGCTTCTTTTGATAAAATCAAAATCTCTTTTACCAACATTAAAACTGGAAACTGAGGAGCAAGAAGAAATCTTAGATTTGGAAAACCGCCTTCAATTATACAAGCTATACAAAGAGCAGGGTGTAAAAATCTATGAAATATGGAATAAGCATTTTTATCTTTTTACACGTCCACCTTGGAAAGACACAGAAGTTAAATTTTTCCCGCCTAAAAATGTTTCTCTTTCTTCTTTGTCCCAATCTTTTAAAAAAGTTTTAGAATCTTTTGAAGAAGAAATTCCTCTTGAAGAAAAGAAGATAGTTAAAATAGTGACGCTTAAACAAAGAATTAAAGAATTAGTTCAGAAACTGACTCAAGGAAAAGATTATAGTTTAGAAGAATTAGTGCCTGATAAAAACAAAAGAGTTGAATTAATCATGACATTTTTAGTGGTTCTTTATTTGGTTAAAGAAAATATAATAAAAATAAAGCAAGAGAAAAATTTTGGATCAATATGGATATCAAATTAACAATAGAAAGTTTACTTTTTGCCGCTGGGGAACCTCTTTCTGTAGAGAGGTTAAGTAAGATTATCAATGTAAAGGAAGAGAAAGTAAAAGAAACTTTAAATTTATTGAAAGAAGAACTTCAAAATCAGAACAGTGGGATAAGATTGATTAATAAGAAGAGTGCTAATAGAAATGAAGAATGGCTGATGGTTACAGCCCCAGAATCAACTTCTTTTATTCAAAAACTAAAGAAGGAAATTATTGAAGGGGAGCTTAGTCCAGCCAGCCAAGAAACATTGGCAATTATAGCGTACAGAGGACCGATAACGCGTGCCAAAATAAATGAAATCAGAGGAGTGGATTCCAGCTATATACTCCATCAGCTTCTCTTAAGGGGGTTAATTGAACGCTCTATACATACTGAAAAATACAAAGCCTACCTTTATAATGCTTCTTTTGAGTTTCTTCAGCATTTAGGAATTAGTAATGTTCAGCAATTATCTCAATATGAAGAATTTAGCAAAAAAAACAAATAGACATATTTTTTGGGTGGTTTTTACTTTCTGCTTGTTTTTAATAGTTTACGGTTATTTTTTAGAACAGCAAAAACAAAGTTTATTAATTGATGTTCCTTTTAAAATTAATAATCTTCCTAATGATTTAAGCGCTGTTTCTTATCTTGTTGGGGATATTAGTTCAGGCAAATTATTGGCTAAAAAAAATGGAGATCTTCATTTTTTTCCTGCTTCTCTAAGTAAATTAATGGCAGGGATAATTGTTTTGGAGAATTTTTCTCTGGACGAAGAAGTTATAATAAGTTCTTATGCAGTTAGTATTGAAGGAGAAGAGGGGGGATTGGTTGCTAATGAAAGGATTAGTGCAGGTGATTTATTAAAAATTCTTTTAATTTCTTCTTCCAATGATGCAGCGATTGCCTTTGAAGAAGCATTGGAGAAAAAAGATGGAAATTTTGTTGGTTTAATGAATCAAAAGGCCCGCGAATTTAAATTATTTAACAGCGCATTTTTTGATGTCAGTGGATTGGATAGAAAAGGAAATTTTACCAGTATTGAAGATTTGTTTAAATTGAGCCGGAAAATCTATCAAAATTATCCATATATAGGGAAGATTACAAGAATGGAAGAAGATATTGTTTATTCAATTGATAAAAAAACAATTCATAGCTTGAAAAATACTAATGTTCTGGTTGGCGAGATTTATAATTTATGGGGCGGAAAAACAGGTTCAACCCCTGAAGCGAAAGATTGCCTTTTAACTATTTATGAATTTTCTTTTCCTGGAAAAGATGATAAAATAGTTATATCAATTATAGTTTTAAATTCCGCAGATCGTTTTGGGGATACAATGAAATTATATAATTGGGCGAAACAACAAACAACAAACAACAAATAACAATAAGATTATATGAATTTGGCTTCTCCGGCTTTTCAAATTATTCGCATTTTATTTTTAGGCATATTTTCTTCGATTTTGGCTATTTTTTTAACTCCGCTTCTTACTCATTTTCTTTATAAATATCGTTTAGGAAAACAAATCCGCGAAGACAAAAATACTCCTGTATATATTTCCTTGCATAAGAAAAAAGAAGGCACTCCAACTATGGGAGGTATTCTTATGTGGGGAAGCGCATTAATCGTTACGTTTTTATTTTTTTGTTTTTCCAAAATAACCAATGGGTTTTTTGGAGCTTTAAATTTTCTTTCACGTTCTCAAACATGGCTGCCAATAGGAGCAATGGCTGGGGCTGCTATTGTAGGTTTAGCTGATGATTTGTTGGGGATTTTTCATATTGGGATAAAGGGCGGAGGATTGAGAGTGAGAGAAAAAATTATTATTTATACTTCGATCTCTTTAATCGGCGCATGGTGGTTTTGGGCCAAACTTGGAAGAGATGCGATTTATATTCCTTTTTATGGAGAAGTAAGTTTGGGAGTTTGGTATATTCTTTTTTTTGTTTTTGTTTTAGTAGCTACTACGCTTTCTATGAATGAAACAGATGGATTAGATGGTTTGGCAGGCGGGGTATCTTTAATCGGATTTGTTTGCTTATTAATTGTCGCTTTTTCCCAAGGTATGTATAATTTAGCCGCTTTTCTTAGTGTGCTTATCGGGACTATTGTAGCTTTTCTTTGGTTTAATGTTTACCCAGCTCGTTTTTTTATGGGTGATACTGGCGCTATGGCTTTGGGAATTACCATGGGTGTTGTGGCAATGATAACTGATGCGGTATTATTTCTTCCATTTTTCGCTTTCATTTTAGTTGCTGAGTCATTGTCTGTAATAATTCAAAAAATTTACAAAAAGATAAAACGTAAAAAACTTTTTCTTTCTTCTCCGCTTCATCATCATTTTGAAGCTAAGGGTTGGCCAGAAACCAAAGTGACAATGCGTTTTTGGCTGATTTCTGGTGTGGTTGCCGCTTTTGGCTTGGCTCTATACTTTCTTGATGTTTTCTTGGTATAATTAAAATGGTTACATTTTAATTTTTATATATAATTTATATATAAAATAATTGAAATATACTTATTTCAATTTCAACGTTCTTGAGAGACAGCGAAAGGTTGTTATAATATAATAAATGAAGATAGCTTGAAAAGTTTGATATAAAGAGTTAAACTTAAGACAACTAACAACTAACAATTAACAATCTCAACAATTTAACAATATAACAATTTATTTTTTATCTTTTATATTTATTTTTTAATTTTATAAGGTATGCCCATTGATTATCAAAACAAATTAGCAGAATTAATGATTTTGGCTGCTCAACAAGGAGCGTCTGATTTGCATTTAAGTGTAGGTAAACATCCAACAGTAAGAATTGACGGGAACTTAGTGCCAGTTTCCAATGAATCAATTTTAACCCCAGAAATGACAGCCGGTTTAATTGGCGCTTTATTAACAACAGACCAACAGGAAAATTTGATTACTGAAAAAGAGATTGATTTTGCCTTTTCCTATGAAGACAAGATTCGTTTTAGGGTTAATGTTTATTTCCAAAAAGGGTATCTTTCTGCCGCTTTGAGGTTAATTCCTGTAAATATTAGAACAGTTGAGGAATTAAATTTGCCTCAAGTACTTCATGAATTTACTAAATCTCAACAGGGATTTTTCTTGGCAGTAGGGCCTGCTGGGCATGGAAAAACAACTACACTGGCCGCTTTAATCGATGAAGTCAATCATAGCAGAATGGAACATATTATTACTATTGAAGATCCGATTGAATATGTTTTTACTCAGGACAGGGCATTAATTGACCAAAGGGAAGTTGGGTCTGATACATTAAGTTTTCATCGCGGATTGCGTTCAGTCCTTCGTCAGGATCCTGACGTGATTATGATTGGAGAGATGCGCGATCCTGAATCTATATCAATTGCTTTAACAGCTGCAGAAACCGGGCATTTAGTTTTTTCTACATTACATACTAATTCTGTTAGCCAAACAATAGATCGAATTGTGGATAGTTTTCCAGGAGCCCAGCAAGGACAAATTCGTTCTCAATTGGCCGCTACTTTAATTGGAATTATTTCGCAAAGACTTATTCCAAGAATTGCCGGTGGCAGAATTCCTGCTTCTGAAATAATGTTTATTAATTCCGCTATAAAAAATCTTATTCGTGAGAAAAAGACATATCAAATAAATTTAGTTATTGATACAAGCGTTCAAGAAGGAATGACATCGTTAAATCGTTCATTGGTAGAGTTGGTCCGCAAAAGAGAAATTTCTTTAGAATCAGCAGAAACTTATTCATTAAATCCTTCAGAATTAAGGCAACTATTAGGGTAATATGAAGTTCATCTATCGAGCTAAAGATAAACAAGGAAATGTTCGCGCGGGAAGAGTTGAAGCCCGCTCTTTAGATACTGCAGTTAGTATTCTTCAGGGCTATGATTTAATTGTTTTAGAAATTTCGCCTGAAAAGAAAATCACTACTTTTGATGAAATTTTTGGCAGAAAGGCGCATATTTCAAAAAAAGATTTGGCGATTTTTATGCGCCAATTTTCCACTTTATTAGAATCGCAGGTTCCTTTGGCAGAAGCTTTAAGGACTCTTTATCTTCAAGCAGCTACTCCTGCTATTAAGGATTTGGTTTTTGAATTAGTATCAGATTTAGATTCTGGCCTGCCTCTTTCCAAGGCAATAGAAAAGAGGAGTGATATATTTGGAGAATTTTATATGCAAATGATAAAATCAGGCGAAATATCCGGTCGATTGGAGGAAGTTTTATCCTACTTGGCTGATTATGCTGAGCATGAATATGATTTAATAAATAAGGCAAAATCCGCTGCAACTTATCCAGTATTTTTATTTGGGACTTTCTTGCTAATATCAGTTGTAATTACTGTTGCTTTGGCTCCTCAAATGGTTTCTATTTTTGAGGAATTTGGCGTAGCTCCTCCAATAGGGACAAAAATTTTGATTTTTATTGGAGAATTTTTCAAAAACTGGGGTATTTTAGCAGCGATTCTTGTTTTAGGAATGATTTGGCTTTTAATAAATTATTTTCGTTCTGTTGAAGGAAGAAGGGTTGGCGGCATATACATTTTAAAAATTCCAATATTGGGGGAAGTTTATAAAAAGATATTTATTTCCCGTTTTTGTGAAACAGCCGGAACTTTAATCCATGGAGGCATTCCTGTGGTTACCGCTTTTCAAGTTGCTGGAGAAGCCACTGGTAATTATGTTTATCAAAAGATTGGATATAAAGTGGCCGATGCTGTAAAAGAAGGTCATAGCATAAGCAGTATTTTAAAAAAAGATTATGAATATTTGCCGCCGTTGGTTAGCCAAATGGTAGCCGTAGGAGAAGGGACTGGTCGTTTGGATTCAATTTTAAAAAGGGTAGCAGGTTATTATCAAAAAGAAGTAGACAGGGCTTTTGGAACGATGATTGATCTATTACAGCCAATTTTAGTGGTAATAATAGGTATCTTGGTGGCATTTCTGGTGTCGGCAGTTTTGCTTCCAATATATCAGTTAGCTCAAAGCGTATAAAGAAATAACAAAGAACAACTAACAAATAACACTAGCAATAATTAATAAATCTTTTTGTTAATTGTTCTATGTTAACTGTTAATTAATAATAAAAAGGTCGAAAAACACAAATAAAAAATAAATAAAAAAATGAAAAAATTTAGAAAAGGTTTTACTCTTATTGAAATGTTAATAGTAATAACCATAATTGCTCTTTTAGCTTCCTTAATTTTAGTAGGTATGGGTGGAGCTAGGGCCAAAACTAGAGACGCAAGAAGAATAGCGGATTTGCATAATGTTATGAACGCTTTAGAGCTTTATTATGCTAAAAACTACTATTACCCAGATGCTAGTGATTGGGCTACTTTAACTACCGAATTGACCACTGAAGATATTGGTGTTTCCAGAATTCCACAGGACCCTCTCAATACAAGCCCAACTGCAAAAAGTTATTATTACGGTGCCTCGACTGATGGTCAGGATTATGCATTAGGCGCTGATTTAGAAACCGAAGATCCTGCCTTGGATGATGATGTTGATGGTACTGTTTATGCAATTTCCTGCGACGATCCTGCTTATTGTCTTCGACCGTAATAAATAATATTAATGATGTTTCCATCAACCATTTTGGTTTTTATTTTTGGAACCATAATCGGCAGTTTTTTAAATGTTGTTATTGACAGAGCCGATATGAAAGAATCCCCTGTAAAGGGGTATTCTTTTTGTCCTTATTGTCGTAAGAGATTAGCTTGGTGGGAATTAATTCCTGTCTTGAGTTTTTTTCTGTTAAAAGGTAAATGCTTTTCTTGTAAACACAAGCTTTCTTGGCAATATCCTTTAGTAGAAACAGGAACAGGTTTGTTTTTTGTATTTCTTTTTTGGCGTTTTCTTCGTTTTCCGTTTATAAACTTTTCTTTATTGCAAAATATTACTTTTGAAAGTTTATTTATTTATCTTATCTTTTTTATTTGGCTATACTGGGTCGCTGTTTTAATTATTATTTCTGTTTATGATTTTAAGAAATATTTAATTTTAAATGAAGTATTAGTTCCAGCAATAATTTTTAGTTTTTTTTGGAAAATAATTTTAGGATTTTTAATTCAAAAAGATTTTTTTTATTTTATCCCATACCTTAATCATTTTTTAGGTGAGAAGAACTTTATTTTCGGTTATTATTCATATTTTATTTGTATGTTTTTTGGGATAATTTTTGCATTCGGAATTATTTCTTTTTTAGCATGGATAACAAAAGAAAAAGCTATGGGATGGGGTGACGCAATTTTAGCACTTTTTTTAGGCATTATTTTAGGATGGCCAGAAGTGTTAGTGGCATTAATCATTGCTTTCTTGTCAGGAGGAGTTGTGGCTTTAATTCTTCTTTTTCTAAAGAGGAAAACTATGAAAAGCTATCTTCCATTTGCGCCGTTTTTATCTTTTGGAGCCCTGACAGTTATGTGTTTTGGTGATATAATATTAGAGAAGTATTTGGCGATATTGTTTTAAGAACATGCATTACGCTATAGTTTTTTCAACAACATTTCCTCACCTTAGATGTTTAAAAATTGGAAACAATGAATATCAATAAATTTCAACGAATTTCAATGGATTTCAAGAGTAAAACCAAAGCTTTTACACTAATTGAAATGCTAGTGACTTTGGGTATTATTACTGCTTTGAGCTCAATGATTTTGGTTTATTCAAGAAAAAGCGAAACTGTTAATAACCTTATTCGCGAAGGCGACCATGTAGCTTTTGAATTACGAAGAGCTCAAAGTCAGGCAATGTTAGTATTACAACAAGGTTCTGATAGTGAACAAATTTGCGGTTGGGGGATTTATATAGACCAAACTCCGCAAGAACAATTTTTATTATTTAAAGATTTATGTTTACCAGACAAATCAGAAGGAAATGAAAAATATGATGTAGGCGAGGAAGTTGAAAAAATTACGCTTTTAAAAGGAGTGGAAATTTTTGAAAGCAATATTTCTTCCATTACATTTATTCCTCCAGAGCCGCAAATAAAATTTTATCCTGATTTAGGAGATGGAACTAATGCAAGTATCAAAATTCAGTTAAAGAACCAACATGGAACATATTATGAAATACAAGTTTCCGAAGTAGGGCAAATTTATAAAGAACTAAAAGAAACCTAAAATAACGAACAAATAACAGATAACAATAAACAATGAATATCAATAAATTTCTACGAATTTCAAAGAATTTTCAGAGCAAAAGCAATGCTTTTACTCTTGTTGAAGTTTTAATTGCTATTACAATCTTAACGATAGGAATTCTTTCTGGATTTATTCTTGTTACAAGGGCTCTTTATAACGTTGCTGTTATTAAGGATAGATTAACAGCCAGTTTTTTAGCTCAAGAGGGAATAGAATTGACGCGGCAAATAAGGGACTCTAATTTTTTACGCATACTTAATGGAGAATCTGCAGATTGGAGGGATGGATTAGGAGCAGGCAGTTATATTATTGAGTCAAAAGCTGGAAGCGATGAATCAATACAATTAGTTTCTATTACTCCATCAGAAGCGCCAGATTTTTTTTATAATGATACTCTTAAGATCTATAATTATAGTACAGGAGAGCCAACAAATTTTAATATGGAGATAAAAATTACAACCATTAATGATGATGAAATCCGCGTTGAATCTATAATGCAATGGAAAACCAGAACAATTGATTTTGATTTAATTGTTGAAGACCATTTATATAATTGGCTAAAATTATAGTAAATAACAGTCAACAAAAAACAATTAACAATGAATTTCAATAAATTTCTACAAATATCTACGAATCTCAAGGGCAAAAGCAAGGCTTTTACTCTTGTTGAAGTATTAGTTTCAGTGAGTCTTTTTGTGATGGCTATGATAGCTCTTTCGCAGGTGTATATATCAGTTATACGCTCAGAAAGAGTTGCTTATGCTCTATTAAATAGCGAAAATAATATTAGAAATAGTTTGGAAAGTATGGCTCGTTCTTTTAGGCTAGGAAAAGATTTTAAACTTGAGGCTAACGGTAGAACAATCTGTTTTGATTATTATTTAGAGGAACATTGGCAGAAGATTTGCTATCGTCTTAATGAAGGACATAATACTCTAGAGAAGCTATCTGAGGTTGGCCCTTATGTGTCCATTTTAGACCCGCAATTAAAAGTTAATCATCTTAGGTTTTATATTAAAGGCGGTACTGCTGATTCACAAACATCAATAGTAGTTGTTTTGGAAGTTTCTACTGAGGTTAAAAAACAAAAATATTTTTTTAATTTGCAGACCGCTGTAACTCCAAGATATTTAGGAGGAGAAATATAATTATGAAAAATCTCAATACTCAATACCCAATACCCAATACTCAATACAGACCCTCAGGTCAGATATTTTTAATGAGTATTTTAATTTTGGGCGCTGTAATGGCATCTGCTTTATTTCTAATGTCTATTTTTATTAAAGATTTTCGTCAGTCTGTAGAAACATCAGAATCTGTTAAAGCGTTCTATGCGGCTGACTCAGCTATGGAATGGCAGATTTATAATGGCCTAAATGATCCAGATACTTCTGCTCCAGTGATGATAAATGGCACGAAATATGATTATCAGAATAATTTTTCCACCGCAGGTAACATTAAAACTACTGGGGTTTCAAAACGAGTTAGCCGTGGCTTAGAAGTTAATTTCTAAATGGCTATGAATAAATTGGAAGTTAAAAAGAGGATTGAGAAACTCAGGGGGACAATACGAAAATACCGTTATGCTTATCATGTTTTGAATCAATCAATAATTTCAGACGAGGCATTGGATTCTTTAAAAAAAGAATTATTTGATTTAGAACAACAATATCCAGAATTTATTACTCCTGATTCTCCTACTCAAAGAGTAAGTGGAAAGCCATTAAAGAATTTTAAAAAAACGGAACATAAAGTTCCGATGTTTTCATTAAATGACGCTTTTAGCGAGAAAGATATGTATGATTGGTATGAAAGAATGAAAAAACTTCTTCCATCTTCAGCTAAAATAGATTTTTATTGCGAGTATAAATTTGATGGCTTGGCGATTTCTTTAGAATACAAAAATGGGATTTTAGAAATTGGTTCAACTCGAGGAAACGGGAAGATAGGTGAGGATGTAACCCAGAACCTTAAAACTGTTGATGCCGTCCCTTTGCGTTTATTAGATAAAGAAAAAGTTATTGATAATTTAGTTAAAGCAGGGATGAATAAAATAGCTAACCGCTTGAAAAGAAATTTTCCACGCAATTTAGAAGTAAGAGGAGAGGTGCTTTTGGATAAAAAAGAGTTTGAGCGTATTAATAAAGAGAGGATAAAACAAGGGTTTTCTCCTTATGCTAACCCTCGTAATGTCGCCGCTGGTTCAATACGGCAGTTAGATGCAAAAATTACATCAAGCCGCCGTTTGGATTCTTATATCTATGAATTAGTAACAAATTTAGGTCAGGAAACACACGAGCAATCGCATTTAATTTTAAAAGCATTTGGCTTTAAGACTCATAATGACAATAAAAAAGTTGATTCTTTGGAAGAGATTTTTTTTATTCATAAACAAATAGGAAAACAAAGGGATAATTTGCCCTATGAAATTGATGGAGTAGTTGTTATAGTAAATAACAATCAGTATTTTGAAAAGTTGGGAGCAGTTGGTAAAGCTCCACGAGGCGCAATAGCTTATAAATTTCCTTCAAAAGAAACCACAACAATTATAGAAGATATTATTATTCAAGTAGGGAGAACAGGTGTTTTGACTCCGGTAGCAATTTTGAAACCAGTTAAAATAAGCGGAGTAACTATTACTCGCGCTACTCTTCATAATAAAGAAGAAATAAAAAGATTGGGATTAAAAATAGGCGATACTGTGATAGTAAATCGGGCTGGTGATGTTATTCCTCAGATTGTAAAAGTTCTAAAAGATTTACGGACTGGAAAAGAAAAGGTTTTTCAGATGCCTAAAAAATGTCCAGTTTGCGGGTATTCTATTAAAGAAGATGAAGGAGGAATTTTAGTTCGTTGTCCTAACAAGAATTGTTCTGCCCGTTCTCAGGAAGGGCTTTATCATTTTATTGGAAAAGGGGCATTTGATATTAAAGGCATTGGCCCAAAATTAATTGATAGATTTTTGGACGAAGGATTAATTCAAGATGCTGCTGATTTATTTGATTTAAAAGAAGGAGATATTGCCCCATTGGAAAGATATGGGGAAAAATCTAGCCAGAATATTATTTCTGCTATTCAAGCAAATAAAAATATATTATTAAATAGATTTTTGTTTGCTTTGGGCATTCTCCATATTGGAGAAGAAACGGCGCTGCTTTTAGCTAAATATTTTCAAACAAAACTTAATTTAGATAAATTCTCAATCCAAAATTTAATCAAAATTAGTTCTGGCCTAAAGCAAGAAGAATTAGAAAAGATTCCTTCTATTGGGCCTAAAATAGGAAAAGCGGTATTTGAGTGGTTTAATAATAAAAGAAATATTGAGTTTCTCAAAAACCTTGAACAAAAAGGCATAAAATTATTGCCTGTAGCTATCCCAAAAGAAAAAGGAAAATTAAAAAATCTGGTTTTTGTAATTACCGGGGTTTTAAAATTAATGTCTCGCGAACAAGTAAAAGAAAAAATATTAACTCTGGGAGGTAAAGTGAATGAAACTCTTTCTTCAAAAACAAATTATCTGATTGTAGGGGAAAATCCAGGCTCCAAATACGAAAAAGCAAAAAAATTAGGAATAAAGATTATTAATGAGAGAGAATTCTTATGGATTTTACAGAAATAGATCATTTACTAAAATTAGCAAGAATAGAATTATCTTCTCAAGAAAAAGAGAAGATTGTTTTGGATCTTGAAAATATTTTAAATTACGTAAAACAATTACAAAAGGTAAATACTGATGGTGTGGAGCCAATGACAGGGGGTACTTTACTTGAAAATATTTGTGTCTCAGATAAAATTAATAAACAAAAAAAAGATATAAGTGAAGAATTAAAGAAATCTGCTCCCTGTTTAAAAGATGATTACCTTAAAATACCACCGATCTTTGATTAATAAGAATAAAGAATTTGGAATATGGAAGAATTAATATCTTATTCTAAATTCTTGATTCTGAATTCCAATTCTACATTCCAACTTCTAAATTCTAGATTCTAAATACATGATAAAAGAACTTCATGATAAGTTAATAAATCGAGAGATTACTGTTGCTGAATTAATCAATGGTTATTTTCAAACAATTGATGAAAAAGACGGTGAAATTAAAGCATTTTTATTTTTAACTAAAGACGAGGCATTCCAACAAGCTAAAAAAACAGATGAGAAGATTAAAAAAGGAGAAGAGATTAATATTTTAGAGGGAATTCCTTACGCAGTGAAAGACAATATGTTGGTTAATGGAATAAAGGCTACTGCCGGCTCAAAGATTTTAGAAAACTATACAGCTTCTTTTGACGCAACAGTAATAAAAAAACTAAAACAACAGGGAGCAATTTTATTAGGGAAAACAAATATGGATGAATTTGCTATGGGGTCTTCAACAGAGAATTCAGCTTTTTTCACGACAAAAAATCCATGTGATTTGGAAAGAGTCCCAGGCGGTTCTTCTGGAGGTTCTGCGGCGGCTGTGGCAAGCAAGATGTCTGTTTTTGCCTTGGGGTCAGATACAGGAGGATCAATTAGGCAGCCAGCTGGTTTTTGCGGAGTGGTTGGATTTAAACCAAGTTATGGTTCGGTTTCTCGATATGGACTTATTGCAATGGCTTCGTCTTTGGATATTATAGGTCCATTAACTCAAAGCGTGGAAGACGCGGAAATAATTTTTAAAAGTATTGCTGGTAAAGACCCAATGGATTCAACTTCTTATGATTTAGAAAAAATACACAATATCCGCCTTGACTCGGCGAGGCAGGCACAATACACAATACGCAATACAGTTTTTGGTTTGCCTAAAGAATATTTTCAAGAAGGACTGGATGAGAAAATTAAAAAAACTATTGGAGAGGTAATTGAAAAAATTAAATCCAAAGGAGCGACAATTAAAGAAGTTAGTTTGCCTTCCACTTCTTATGCTTTGCCTTGTTATTACATAATAATGCCTGCTGAAGCAAGTTCTAATTTAGCTCGTTTTGACGGCATTCGCTACTCCCCAATTACCAACAATAAATCGCAAATTATCAATTTAAACGATTTATATTTTAAAACACGAGGAAAAGGATTTGGAGCAGAAGTTCGTCGGAGGATAATTTTAGGAACCTATGTTTTATCAAGCGGATATTATGAAGCTTATTATAAAAAAGCCCAGCAAGTAAGAAAATTAATTGCTCAAGAATTTGATAAAGTTTTTCAGAAAGTTGATTTTCTCATTACTCCTACTTCACCAACGTTTCCTTTTAAAATAGGCGAAAAAGTTGATGATCCATTATCAATGTATCTTTCTGATATTTTTACAGTGAGCGCTAATATTGCAGGCGTGCCAGCAATTAATTTGCCTTGCGGACAGGCAGACAATTTGCCTATAAATATGCAGATTATTGGACCATATCTTTCTGATTTTTCATTATTAAACGTAACAAAAACAATTGAAGATATCATTTCATAATGACTGAACCTATTATTGTTTATTTTTTTTATTTTAAATTTTTTTGCCTTGCAATGTGTTGCGGCTTATTGATTGGAATTATTTATTATTTTTGGAAATTGCGACTTTTTACTAAATTGGCAGAAAGATGGCAAAATTTGGTGGGAATTGTTCCTGCCTTCTCTTTATCTGGTAAAAGTCAAAAAGAATGGAAAAAAATTGATAAACTTTTAAAAGAACCTTATCAATCTTCATGGAAATTAGCAGTTCTTAAGGCAGAAGCGATAGTGAAAAAAACATTAAATTTTATGGGGTATGCCGGGGACGATTTTACAAAAATTTTAGAAGAATTAAAATTTAGAGGGTATCAAAATTTAGAAGTTTTATTTCAGCTTCATAATATTAGAGAAAAGATTATTGAAGACAAAAATTTTTCTTTAAGTCAGGATAGAGCAAAAGAAATTGTACACATATATAAGAAATTTTGGAATGAATTATTAAATACTCTGTGAGGGTTGCATTTAACCTACTTTTCTTTTATAATAAAAAACGCGGGGTGGAGAAGTAGTATCTCACGAGGCCCATAACCTCGAGACGCTGGTGCAATTCCAGCCCCCGCAACCACGAAGTATGCCAGGGTAGCTCAGTCGGTTAGAGCATAGCACTCATAAAGCTAAGGTCGTGGGTTCGATTCCCACCCCTGGCACAATTATAATAATTAAAATGGGCCGGTGGAGCAGTCTGGAGTGCTCGGATCCCTGTCACGGATCAGGTCACGGGTTCAAATCCCGTCCGGCCCGCTAATTTTTGCCCTCGTAGCTCAGTGGATTAGAGCATGACACTCCTAAGGTCAGGGTCGCAGGTTCGAATCCTGCCGGGGGCACAAAGTTTTAGTATTAAGAGTTGACAAAGAAAATTTTTCCTTTATACTATTGATTACCTCGTTTAAAGAGGTGTTCTTTGATAATTTAATAGTTAATAAGTTCAACCCGTTAGATAATTTTATATCTAATGGGGTTCAATCTTTTCTGGTTATTCCAAGATCTTAAATGAGGATTCGATCCTGGTCCAGGATGAACGCTAGCGGTGTGGATAAGGCATACAAGTCGTACGGTTCCGATTTATCGGAACAGTGGCAAACGGGTTAGTAATACCTTGGTAACTTACCATCAAGATGGGGATAGTTCGTTGAAAGACGAAGTAATACCCAATAGTCACTGAGAGCGCAAGCTCGAAGTGTAAAGGAGCAATCCGCTTGATGATAGACCTAGGTCCTATCAGCTTGTTGGTGAGGTAACTGCTCACCAAGGCTATGACGGGTAGGGGGTGTGAGAGCATGACCCCCAACAAGGGCACTGAGACACGGGCCCTACTCCTACGGGAGGCAGTAGCCGAGAATCTTCGGCAATGGGCGAAAGCCTGACCGAGCGACACCGCGTGTGGGAAGAATGGTTTCGGCTTGTAAACCACTTTTCTCTGGGAAGAATTTCGATTTATCGAGATGACATTACTAGAGGAATAAGGAGCTGCAAACTACGTGCCAGCAGCAGCGGTAATACGTAGGCTCCAAGCGTTATCCGGATTTACTGGGCGTAAAGCGTCCTTAGGCGGTTTTGTTAGTTCGTTGTTAAAGCCCCTGGCTCAACCAGGGAGAGGCAATGAATACGGCAGAACTAAGAGGGAGAAAGAGGTTGGCGGAACGCACGGTGTAGGGGTGAAATCCGTTGATATCGTGCGGAACACCGAAAGCGAAGGCAGCCAACTGGGTCTTTCCTGACGCTCAAAGACGAAAGCGTGGGTAGCAAAAAGGATTAGATACCCTTGTAGTCCACGCCCTAAACGATGGGTGCTGGTTGCTGGTAGTATCGACCCTATCAGTGACGAAGCTTACGCGTTAAGCACCCCGCCTGGGAAGTACGGCCGCAAGGCTAAAACTCAAAGGAATAGACGGGAGTTCGCACAAGCGGTGGAACATGAGGTTTAATTCGATAACAAACGAAGAACCTTACCAGGGCTTGAAATTCTGATGAAATTCCAGCGAAAGTTGGAACCTCTGCAAGGACATCAGAACAGGTGCTGCATGGTTGTCGTCAGCTCGTGGCGCGAGTCGTTCCCTTCAGTGGGGAAACGAGCGCAACCCCTGTCCTATGTTACAAGTGTCATAGGAAACCGCCCCCCTCAAAGCGCATTTCGTGCGCGAAGTGCTTTTTGAGGGGGGAGGAAGGTGGGGATGACGTCAAATCAGCATGGCCCTTTGATGCCCTGGGCTACACTCATGTTACAATGGGATTGACAATGCGTTGCTAAACCGTAAGGCGGAGCTAATCGCATCAAACAATCTCCCAGTTCGGATTGAGGTCTGAAACTCGACCTCATGAAGTTGGAATCGCTAGTAATCGCGGGTCAGCTATACCGCGGTGAATACGTTCTCGAACTCTGTACTCACCGCCTGTCAAGTCAAGGAAGCCGGGAATACCTAAAAATCCCCCTCGGGGGAACTAGGGTAGGTTCGGTGACAGGGGCTAAGTCATAACAAGGCACCGCTAGCGGAAGCTGGTGGTGAAACTTTTCTTTTATATAATTTTTTTGTTTGCTTTTAGCAAGCAAAAATTTTAAGGTTGATTCTGTCATTCGTCAATTGACGGATTTTGGCAGATATGGATGTTAGTCTTACCATCCAAAAAACAAGACTAATTCACCTGCCTAAGTTTTACTTTGTAAAATTTGGGTAGGTACACTTGGGATAACCAGAAAGGATTGAAATTAAAAACAACTTTGTATTTGACAAGGTTGTTTTTTATTTTACGGCTTGGTATAATATTAAAAGATAACTAATAGCCTAAACTTATCAACAACGAATTTCAATGAATTTCGCGAAGCTAATTTCTATGAATTTCTGAAATACATCGAAATATATTGAGATACATCGAAATACATAGAGACTCGTAGGAATTAATTTGAAGATTAAAGATAATTATTATGAACAACAAGCCAACAATTTTATTAGTAGAAGACGATCCTTTTTTGAGCAGTGTTTTAAGAATGAAATTAGAAAAAGAATCATTTAAAGTTATCAGAGCTTCAGATGGTGATGAGGCATTAAATTTTTTAACAGAACAAGGAGTAAAGCCGGATTTAATTCTCTTGGATTTAATTTTACCTAAAAAGAATGGCTTTGAAGTTTTAGAGACAATTCGCCAAGACCCTCTTTTAGAAAAACTTCCGGTTATCATTATTTCTAATTTAGGCCAGCCTTCTGATATTGAAAGAGGTAAAGCATTAGGGGTGATAGATTATTTTGTAAAAGCCCGTCTTTCTATTGCCGAATTAGTTGATAGAATAAAGAAACAAACTGAATCTATTAAGCAATCAGAATCCGAAGCTTAATTTATTTCATCATCCTGAGTGAATAGAAATACAATTGAAATACAGTAGAAATACATTGAAATACATAGAAATTTTATTCGTATATTTGTAAAGGATTCGTTATTCGTTGATTTATTTGACAAAAATATTTTAAATAGTAAAATAGAAATAGATAATAAAAAGGTCGAAGAATTTAAAAAATTAAAAACTCAAAAAAATGCAAACAAAAAAAGGATTCACTTTATTAGAGTTACTTATTGTTATTGGTATTTTAGCTATTTTATCTACTACAATAATTTTAGTAATTAATCCTGCTCAGCTTTTGAAAAGAGCCCGCGATTCCCAGAGAATTTCTGATTTGAATACGATGAAAACAGCCATTGCTTATTACGTAACAGAGGCAACTACGCCTAATATTGGGAATGCTACTAGCAGTTATTCTCTTATTGCTAGTACTACATGCGCTGGAAGAACTCCTGCAACAGGAACTCAAGCAGCCACCATTGCTGGCTGGATACCCATTGCTTTTAATGATTTGACCGGTGGTTCTCCAATTGGCAATTTGCCCAGGGATCCTAAACAAAGCGCAGTAGACGACATTCCATCGCTGTATTATGTTTATTTGGTAGGAAGTACTACTAATTATACATTTAAATTAATTGCCAATATGGAAAGCGATATTTATACTTCTGGTGGCGGCTCGAGTGATGTTGAATCAACAGATGGTGGTGTAATTAGTGCTCTCTATGAAGTGGGAACAGCTATGGCCATTGTTGCTACCTCAGCTGCGGGTTGTTATCCATCCCCAGGGGTTTAGTAAAAATGTATTTCCAATAAACAATGAATTGGATTGTTAGTTTTCTGTTTGTAATTCTACGCCCCGCTTTAGGATTAATAATCTTAGCGGGGCTTTTGCTATACTGGGTTTTAAAAAAGAAATTCCCTAAAGAGAAATTTTTAAAATTAATTTTTTATATCTTTTCTGTAATAATAATATTCCAATCTATTTTTTCCACGATTTTGAATTGGTGGTTATGGTCTCAACAAGGAATTACTCAACGGTTTTTACCTCCACATAGCCCAATTACTTATGTTTTAAGATATTCTTGGCAGCATTATTGGTTTGAATCAATTGTTACAATTCTAACAGCAATAGTAGTATTTCTTGGTATTTATTTTTTAAACAAAAAATTTGAAGGCAGTTTATTTTATAGCGAAGAAAAATATTTAGCCGCTTTGGGAATTTTAGCTGTTGGCTGGCCAAATTGCCTTATTTATTTGAGTTTAGTTCTCTTTTTAGGAGTAATTTTTCATTTTCTTTTTCTTTGTTTTAACTTTATCCGAGAACGGAAAATGGAACCTGGGCGAAGAACTCAGGGGAGGGACATTAATTTAAATTCATTAAAGGGAGAGGTGTTAGAGGCTCCTCCCCTGGTGATGAGACCAGATTTCATTTTCCGTCTCTCCCTTCTTTGCTTTTGGCTTCCTTGCGCTTTACTCATTTTGCTTTTTGGTGATATAATAAGTAAGTACATCGGAATAAATCAGTTTATTATTTAATTTTTATGATTCTTCCCCCAATAATTCTTAAAAAACTCATTCTTGAAACAGGTCTTATATCTGAAAAAGATTTTGATGATACTTTAAAAGAAGCAAAAAGAATAGAAAAAGATCCGGTTGACCTTTTAATTTCTCGCGGGTTCATTACTCATGATTTTTATGCTGATATTATTGCTAAACAACTTAACGTTCCAAGAATAAAATTAATTGGTTTACAAATTCCTACAGAAATTCTTAATATTTTACCAGAAGAAATAGCCAGGACGAGAAATGCTGCTGTTTTTGATAAACAGGACAACTCGCTAAATGTAGCGATGTTAGATCCGGCAAATTTGGAAAATTTGGATTTTTTGGAAAAATATACAGGTTATTTTATTAAACCTCATTTGGCTTCAGATGAGGATTTAAAAGCCGCTTTTGCTCAATACGGCGCTGAAGTTTCTCAAGATTTTAAAAAGATTATTCAAGAAAGTATTCGCTCCTCGTTAAAATTAAAAGGAGTAGAAGCGAAAAAAGCAGCAACAGAATTTCCCATTGTTTCATTAACTAATAATATTATTTCTTACGCTGCTTCTATAAATGCAACAGATATTCATATTGAACCATTGGCTGACGAGGTTTTAATTCGTTTTCGCGTTGATGGAGTTATGAGAGAGATCATAAGGTTGGCTAAAGAGATTCATTCGGCAATAGTGGCTCGTATTAAGATTTTATCCAACTTATCAATTGACGAGCATAATAAACCACAAGACGGCAGATTTAAATATAAATATGCCGATGTTATTTTCGATATCCGTGTTGCTATAATGCCCACTCTTTATGGAGAAAAAGTGGAAATGCGTCTTTTAACAGGCTCTACTAAGCCAATGAGTTTTCAGGAATTAGGAATGTTAGAAGATACTGCTAAAATTATTCAAGAAAATATTACAGAAACCACAGGAATAATTTTGATTACCGGTCCTACTGGTTCTGGTAAGACTACAACACTTTATGCAATTTTGAATAAACTTAATAGGCCAGAAGTTAATATTGTTACAATTGAAGATCCTATTGAATATGAGCTTAAATATGTGAATCAGACGCAGGTAAATGAAAAGGCTGGAATTAGTTTTGCCAATGGATTGCGATCTATTTTACGTCAAGATCCTGATATTATTATGGTTGGTGAAATTCGGGATAAAGACACCGCAGAAATTTCTACTCATGCCGCTTTAACTGGACATTTAGTTCTTTCTACTTTGCATACAAATGACGCGCCTACTGCTGTTCCTCGTTTAATTGATATGGATATTCCTCCTTTTTTGATTTCTGCTACCGTAAATTTAGTAATAGCCCAAAGATTAGTCAGAAGAATTTGTCGTGATTGTATTGAAAGCTATCAGGTGCCGGATGATATAGACAAAACTATTAATAGGCAATTAGTATTATTAAAAGGCGAGAAAGTATCGTCTTATCATCCTAAACAGCTTTATCGCGGAAAAGGATGCAAGTCTTGTGATTTTACCGGTTATCGCGGGCGTTTGGCTATTTATGAAGCTTTTGATATTACTGAGGAGGTAAGAGAATATATTCAGAGAAGCGATTTTTCTTTGGATGGCTTAAGAAAAATTGCTTTTGCTCATGGGACTAGAACAATGTTTGAAGACGGGCTTAAGAAAGCTGAATTAGGATTAACAACAATTGAAGAAATCCTCCGAGTAATCAAAGAATAACTATGTTGTTTCACTATCTTGCCCAAGACTCTCAGGGTCGCATAAAAGAAGGAAATGTTAATCAGTCTGATACTGAGGCGGTTTTGCAATACCTTACAACGCAAAAATTGAAGCCGCTTTCTGTTAAACCGTTAATCTCAGAAGAAGAAAAAAAAGGATTTGCTATTTTCAAAAAAACTCTTAGTTTGGCAGATAAAGTTTTTCTAACAAAATATCTTGCTTTAATGCTTAAAGTTGGAACCGATTTATTCAGCGCAATAGATATTTTAATTCAGGATTTTGAATCAGGTCCGGCAAGGCGATTTTTATTTGAAACACGCTCTAATTTAGAACAAGGAAAACCATTTTGGCAAACTTTTGCCAATCATCCTGAATATTTTTCTTCAGTAATTACAAACTTAATTAAAGCTGGAGAAAATTCTGGAAATTTAGAAGCCACTCTAAATCAGGTCTCAATAAATTTAGAAAGAGATAGAAGTTTGCAGACAAAAGTAAAATCTTCATTGGTTTATCCAGTTATTCTTTTAATAACTTCTTTTGGTATGATAATTTTTTTGGTAACTTTTGCAGTTCCTAAATTAGGCGAGATGTTTTTAAGTACTGGACAGGCACTACCAACTTTTACTAAAATAGTTCTTGGCACAGGAATGTTTTTGAATAGAAATCTTTTTATTGTATTTCCTCTTGTAATTGCTATTCCTATCGCTTTAATATATTATTTTCGGAAAACTCAAAAAGGAAGAGAAAAATTTGCTTCTTTGATGGAGAAAATACCAGTAGCTCGTGATTTAGTGGAAAAAATGGCATTACAAAGATTTGCAAGTGTTTTATCGAGCTTAATAAAGGCCGGGATGCCGATAATAGAGGCAATAGAAGTTACAGCTGGGGCAGTTGGGCATCCTAAATACGAAGCCGCTCTATTGAGGATTGCTAAAAAACATTTAACCCAGGGTATAAGCATGGGGAATTCTTTTAAAAAAGAAAAAATATTTCCTGCAGTGGTTTCTAATCTTTTAGCAATAGGCGAGAAAGCAGGACATACTGAAGAGATTTTAGGAACTTTATCAACTTTTTACGAAACAGAAATTGACGCATCTTTAAAAATCTTAGTTTCATTATTAGAACCTCTTCTTTTAATGTTCTTAGGTGTTATAGTGGGAGGAATAGCGCTTTCTCTAATAGTTCCTGTCTACCAACTTGTAGGACAGTTTTAACCACTAAAACGGTTTGAAAAAAATACAATAGAAATATAGTAGAGATACATAGAAATACTATGGAAATGCAATTGTATTTCAACGAATTTCTAATTTAAATACAATGAATTTCAATAAATTTCCACGAATCTCAATGAATTTCAAAGGTAAAACCTTTGGTTTTACCTTGTTGGAGCTTCTCATTGTTATCACCATCACTACTATCCTTGTTGGTATTGGTATCTCTTCTTATGTAAGCCAACAAAGAGCTAAATTATTAGACACAACTGTTCAAGAAATTGTCGGCTATCTCCGCTATGCTCAACAAAAATCAGTGGCTCAAGAAGGCGGCAATCAATGGGGCGTTCATTTTGAAAACCTTGCATCTGGCAATGATTTTTATGCTCTTTATACTTTTGATAATTTTTGTGCCACATCTTCTTCACCAATTGAAACCAGATACTTACCAGCAGGTATAGAATTTCAAACTCCTGTTCAAGAAAATTCAATAGATATGTCTTATGAAAAATTAACCGGCTTATTATGCGGTGATTCTTATCAGCAAATAATTTTGCAAAACACCGAAGGCTCAATTAAAAATGTCTTAACTTGTCAGCAGGGTCTCATTGCTTATAATAGAGACATAGGAGTTTGTGGTGGAATTGATGCTACATCCCCAGCAGTAAGTAATGTTACTGCATCAAATATTTCTTATACCACATATGTTGATAGTCCTTTCGATTTGTCTGCAGATATCAATGAGACGGAAGGCGGTGTTTCCTCTTGCGAATACACAATTAATGACGGCACTAATTGGTATTCAGCGACTGTCGGAGGTTATGGACCTAATTATACTTGTACTAAAACTGGCATTACTTCTTCTGATGGCACAAGTTTAACTTTAAATATGCGAGCTACGAGCGGAGGAGGCAGTGGTACCGGAACATCAATAACGAGAACTGTTGATACTATAGGACCTACTGACGGCACTTTAACTGCTACGCCAGACGGTAGCCAAGCATTGACTTCTTGGACTGCTGCTTCTGATTTAGGTTCTGGCTTAGCAACCTCTAATACTTATAAATTAGTATATAGCACTGGTTCATCTCCTGCTGCTAATTGCACTACTGGTACGCAAATCTATTTAGGAACTGGGACTTCCTACAATCATACCGGTTTAACTAATGATGAAACTTATTATTACCGGGTATGCGCTTATGATAATGTAAGTAATGTTTCCACTGGTGCGACGGCAACAGCAATTTTTGATACCACCCCTCCTTCTATTGGTACGATTGTTCCATCTAATTATATTTACGGAAGTTATGTAAGTTCTCCATTTACCTTGTCAGTTACAGCCACTGATAATGAAAGTTCTGTTACTTCTTGTGAATATACTATTAATGGTAGCACTTGGAATTCAGCTGATGTTTCAGGGACAGGACCTAATTATACTTGTACTAAAACCGGGATCACTTCTTCTGATGGTGCAAGTTTAACTTTAAATATGCGGGCTACTAGCGGAGGAGGTACTGACACAGGAACATCAATTACAAGAACTGTTGATGCTGTAGCTCCGACAGCTTTAGATAACTGGACAGATAATTGGACTACTAGTTCTCCGGTTAGTATCACCATAACTCCTAGTGATGCCAGGTCAGGTGTTGCTTCTACAAAGTACTGTGTTGATACTACCAATACTTGTACTCCATCAACTACAGGCACCTCTATTTCAGTTCCCTGCGCTTCTGGAAGCACCTGCACTCAATATGCTCGTTATGCTGCCTGGGACAATGTTAATAATACATCAACTTATTCAAAGAGGGTGAGACAAGATAGGCAGGCGCCTACTGATGGCACTTTAACTGCTACCCCTAGTGGTGGTCAAGTTGCTTTATCTTGGACAGCTGCATCTGATTCTGGTTCTGGCTTGGCCACATCTAATACTTATAAATTAGTATATAATACTGGCTCATCTCCTGCTGCTAATTGTACAAGTGGCACTCAAATCTATTTAGGAACTGGAACTTCATACAATCATACTGATTTAGCTGATGGTGTTACTTATTATTATAGGGTTTGTGCCTATGATAATCTAAGTAATGTTTCCACTGGTGCTACAGCATCAGCAATTTCTGATTCCACTCCTCCTTCTATTGGTACGATTGTTCCATCTGATTATACTTACGGCAGTTATGTCAGTTCTCCGTTTACATTATCAACTACAGCTACTGATAGTGACAGTACAGTAACTTCTTGTGAATACACTATTAATGGTAGTACTTGGAATTCAGCTAACTTATCTGGCTCTAGTCCTACTTGGACTTGTACTGCTTCTGGTATCACTGCTTCTAATGGTTCTGCTTTAACTTTAAACATTAGAGCTATCAGCACTGGTGGTACTGGTACAGGAACTGCAATTAATAAAACAGTTGATAGCGCTAATCCAACAGCTTCAGATAACTGGACAGATAATTGGACAGCCACTTCTCCAGTAACTGTTACTATTACTCCTTCTGATGGTTCTGGTTCAGGTATTTCCACTACTAAATATTGTGTTGATAGTCCTAATTCTTGTACCCCATCAACTACAGGCACTTCTGTTTCTGTTACTGCCTGTGCCTCTGTTTGCACTCAATATGCACGTTATACTACTTGGGATAATGTCAATAATACCAGTTCAACTTATTCAAAGAAAGTAAGACAAGATTCACAGGATCCTACTGACGGTACTTTAACTCCAACTGCCGGCAATCAACAAATATCTTTATCTTGGACAGCGGCATCTGATGGTTCTGGTTCTGGCTTAGCCACATCTAATACTTATAAATTAGTATATGCTACTGGCGGTTCTCCAGGGATAAATTGTACTTCTGGTACTCAAATCTATTTAGGAACTGGAACTTCCTACAATCATACTAGTTTAACAAATGGCACAACTTATTATTATCGGGTATGCGCTTATGATGTTGTAAGTAATGTATCTACTGGTGCCACCACAATGTCAATTCCTGATAATTATTGCGATGAAGATAATGATGGATATTATAGTAATACCCGTCAAACAAGCTGTCCTTCTGGCCGATTCAGACTTGCTCAGGGCAATGATTGTGATGATGACTGCGTTACTTGTTATCCTGGTTCAACTGCCTATACTACTTCTCCTGATGGCAAAGATCAAAATTGTATTGGCGGCGTTGATGAGTCAGATACTGGTTATTGCACCGCTTGTACTAGTAACTTAGGAAGCTCTGTTATTTTTGGATATAATGGTTCTTGTGTTTTAAGTTCATCTGGCACATATATATATACTGAAGACGCTATAGACACTCCTCCTAGTACAGCTGAATGTTCTTGCAATGTTAAAACATGTACTTATAGCGGCGAAAGTTGTGTAAGAAACTCTCTAGCTGCATCAAAGTCTGGTTCAAACGTAAGTTGTTCTGCAATACTTTATTACGATGCCTATAGGAGTAGTGCTAAAACTATGTATTATCTAACATGCCAACCAGTTACTTCTTGTACAGTAACTTCTACAGAAACACGTTACTATTAAAAAATATTATGTTTAAATTCTGCCTAAGTATTCTACGTTCTATAGTTAATACTAAGTATCGTGGGCAATCTCTTATTGAACTCCTCGTTGCTATTAGTATTGGCACCATCCTGATAGGTGGTTCTGTTACTTTAATGGGTGTGTCTCTTAAAAGTTACGCAGGTATTAGAAAACATCTCCAGGCCAATGTTTTGATTCGCCAGACTATAGAAGTAATTCAAACTTTAGCCCGTTATGATTGGCATAGCATTGATAATTTAACTGAAGCAAGTGATTATGAAATTAGTTTATTTGGAAATACTTGGACAATTAGTGCTGGGCAAGAAACAGATACAATTAATGATATTTCTTATAAAAGATATTTTCAAGTTTATGATGTGCTTCGTGATGCAAGTGGCGATATTTCTACTTCTACCTCTGACACTATTGATGATCCTTCTACTCAAAAAATTACTGTAATTTTAGAGTATGATAAGCATGATAATAATTATATTAGCTCCTCTTCTGTTTCGTTTTATCTAACCCGTTCAGAGGATAATAAAGTGCTCCATCAGACAGATGGGTGGTCAGGAGGAAGCGGCCAAACAGGTCCAATTTCTAATCCTGGAAATAAATTTGATACGGCTGATTCTAATATTAATTATGCATCTACCACTTCTATTTATATGACAACTCCAACCTCAACTGAAGCGACTTTAACTTCTTCTATTTTAGATACTGGAGTGACTGCTGGTGCAGGATTTAATTCTTTATTATGGCAGGGAAATTTAGGTACAGGTGGAGCAGTAAAATTCCAAATCGCTTTTTCCGATTGCGCTAATGGAGCTACTAATTATCCTACTTGCGATACTGGCACCTGGACTTATTATGGACTGACTTCACAAGTCGATTATTATGAATTTGTATCGCCTTATCCTATGAATGACGATAGCGTCGCTTTTCCCACTACTGGTTCAGCCAGCCCCCAAAATAAAAGATACATCCGCTACAAAGTTAATCTTTCCACCTCTTCCACTACCCCCCAAATAGATGATATAATAATAAATTGGAGCCCATAACCACCAAAGGTGGTTGGAAATACAATTGAAATACGATAGAAATATAATAGAAAAATAGTGGGGAAAATTATGGATAAAAATTCATATTCATTTCCTCCACTTACAAATCCAAAAACAATGAATTTCAATAAATTTCAACAAATTTCAACGAATTTCAAAAGGAAAGGCAGGGCCTTTACTTTATTAGAGCTTCTCATCTACGCTGGTATTCTTACCATCAGCACTGGTTTGATTGGTGGCATTTTTTATACTATTTCTAAGGCCAATCTAAGGACCCAAGTTAATGAAGAACTAAATAATCAATTAACTCGCTTTGAAGAAATTTTCCATCAAAAAACAGAATCTGCCAAAGGAATTAATTCTATCGGTGGTTCCACCATAAACTTAAAAATGGATGATATTAATAAAGATCCCACAGAATTTACTCTTATCGATAATGTTGTTTATCTACAAGAAGGAACCGGAGATCAAGCAGCTTTAAATGATAGTGATAAAGTAAAAGTAACTTCTTTAAGTTTCTCGCCTACTGGTCCAAGTAAAACTTCTATTTCTCCGACAAATGATTATTCCTGGAATGATCAGGTTGGCTGGATTGATTTTGCTCACCCTGGCGGAAATATTTATGTAGCAAGAGGTGCTGGGGATTTGTGGGGTTTGGCTTATGTTCTTAGTGATAATCATTGGATTTCCTTAAATTGTGTTTCTACAGATTCTTGTTCTTCAGTAGAATATAAAGTTTTTTCTGATGCCTCTGGTAATCTTTTTGGCTGGGCTTGGTCAGAAAATTATGGCTGGATATGTTTTAATTGTTTAACAGATAATTCTTGCGCTTCTTCTGGTGATTATAAAGTAACTATAGATCAGGATACCGGAGAATTTAATGACTATGCTTATTCGGAAAACATTGGCTGGATTAGTTTTAATTGCAAGACAGGGAGTGATGAACGAACTTCTATTTGTTTAACTTCTGATTATAAAGTCCAAGACCTCCGGCTAAGGACAATATCTGTAAAAGTTGACATCACTGTTCAATATAATTCAGAAAAACCCGAATTAGCCATTTCCCGCACAAATACCTTTGTATTTAATATAATGACACCAAGTAAATAATACATAGAAATACGATGGAGATACATAGAGATATAGTAGAAATACAATAGAAAATAAAATAAGTTTAAAAAGGAAAAACAATGAATATCAATAAATTTCCACGAATTTCAATGAATTTCTTTTATTCTCGCAAAGCGAACAAAGGTATAGCCGCTCTCGTCACTATCCTTTCCCTCGGTACTCTCATTTTTACTGTCAGTTTGGCTACGACAGTTTTAGCTTTCTGGGGAATAAAAAACATGGATGTAAATAAAAAGATGTTAAAATCTTATTATGCCGCTTATTCCGGCGTTCAAGATGCTTTAATAAAATTGGAAAGAAACAAGGATTTTAGCGGAGATTTTAATCTTAGCATTAATGCCACTGATGTTTCTGTGTCTGTTTCTAATACTGTTAACAGCGCTACTATTACTGTTACTTCTGCCCTTGGCCAAATAAACAAAAAACTCCAAACAATTACAGATATTGATTCCACTACTGGCTTAATCACCCCAACATCAACAGAAGAACTAACAATATGATAGAAATATAATTGTGTTTCAATGTATTTCAACGAATTTCAAATTTATTCTTGACAATCAAAATATGTTATAATAATAATATTAGACCTTTAAATTATTAAACAATTAATAAAACTATTATGAAACAAAAAAACCTTTATTTCTACTCTAATATTCTTGCCTGGGGCTTAGTCCTATTCTTAATAGGCAACTATGTCTTTGGTTGGACTACTCCTACTGCCCCTCCGCCCAGTTCTAATCTTCCTGCGCCAATAAATGAAGGTTCTACAGCCCAATCCAAACAAGGATATTTGGCAATAGGAACGAGCACTGCCCCGACTATTCCACTTAATGTCATTGGCACG
>Ga0307378_10002006_pt1 | contig 32015 bp, 28 predicted proteins | sample UN1MG_FD_202238 | JGI IMG/M metagenome (GOLD analysis project Ga0307378, IMG submission 202238) | Soil microbial communities from Risofladan, Vaasa, Finland - UN-1 | ecosystem: Environmental > Terrestrial > Soil > Coastal area > Acid sulfate soil | place: Finland: Risofladan, Vaasa | collected... | reverse complement strand
GCCCCGGCACCGTACGATTTCTGGGGTCTCGAGTTTGAGACCAGGTCCGCTTTGGCTTTTCCAATAGTGGATTGATCTCGATGGGTGTCTGGTGCAAAACATGTTGGTTTTGCAACCAATAAAATACTGAAATCAAGGCTGCAAAAACATCATTGATCATTGCGCTTGAACGCATTGCTAAAAAAAATAAGAAAAAATAGTTCTACCTACTTGACAGTGACCTTCTAATGGGTGTCCCTCAACGACCTTCAAAAGCGGAAGAACACGCCCGTCCGCAGGCCCAGGCCGCCGAGGTCGAGCGTGAAGGGGTCATATTCCGCCGCATCGCCTGGAGACGGAATGAACGGAAAAGGATACTCCTCGCCGCTCAGCACCCAGCGGCCCTCGCTTTTTTCCGTGGAGCGAAACTCGACTTCCAGGGTTTCCCCGTCCTGGATGATCTCGGTGCTGGTGCGCTCGCCGGTCACTTTTTTCACCCGGCACGACTGATAAAGTCCCTCGACAAAGAGCCCCAGGCCGCGCCACAAGGCCAATTCGAGCTTGGCTCCCCCCTCGAGGGTCAAGCCGCTCCCCCGCCCGTTCATGGCCACCTCGTAGCTGCTGTTCTGGCCCGAAAAGCCGTCCTGGAACTTGCGCGTGGAGGAATAGCGGTATTCGGCGAACATCCAGCCGGCATTGACAAAGCCGGCCAGGCGCAGGCCCCGCCCCGGCGCTAAGCTCACCTGCGCCCCCACATGGGGGAAAAGCCCCTTGGCGCCAAGCCGGTAGTCGGGGATCTCGTTGCTGACGGAAAATTGCCTGGGGTAGTTGGTGAACCCCGGATAACGATTGTCCAAAATATAGGAGATGGAATACGTCGAAACCTGCTGCTGATCGAAATATCCGATCCCCAGCGCCAGGGAGAACGTCTTGTTGAGGGAAAAGCGGACGCGGGCCGTCAGCGGCCGGCTGCCGCCCAAAGGCTTGAGCTGTCCCTTGGCCTGGCCCATAATATAGAGGGGAATGAACCCGTAGGTATAAATATAGTAGTAGGCCTTGGACTTGCAGATCCAGCGGTCATAAGTAACGAAGCTGTTCAGGTCGGCCGGCTCGCCATCGCCGGCCCCCCAAGGGGACGCCGCGGCCAAGCCGCCGGCAACCACGGTAGACGATAGACAGAAAAAAAGGGTTTCCAGACCCTGGTTTCATTGAAACCAACGATGCCCGGCATGCGTAATAGAAAAAAAGGATGCGCCAGTGAAATCATCATTGTTGTTCCTGTTTTCGCTTTGTCTCGTTCTTCCCTCCTCATTGCCGGCCCAGGAATCCCTCAAGCCGCTGCGCGCGGCGGCGCCGCCGCTGATCGACGGCGTGCTCGATGACGCTGCCTGGCGGGAGGCGCAGGAGATCAGCGCCTTCAAGACCTTCATCCCCGATTTCGGCAAGGAGCCGTCCGAGCGGACCTCGGCCTACATGGCCTACGACGCCGAATACCTGTACTTCGCCTTCAAATGCCATGACCGTTCCCCGGACAGGATCAAGGCCACCATGGCCAGCCGCGACACGATCATGACCGACGATTTCGTTTGCATCAACCTCGACAGCTTCAACGATCAGCAGGCGCTCTACGCCTTCTACGTCAACCCCCTGGGCATTCAGGGCGACAGCCGCTTCTCCAGCAACACCGAGGATTTCAGCGCCGATTTCGTCTGGTCGAGCGCCGGGCGGCTCGGACCCGACGGCTATGCGGTGGAGTTGCGCATCCCCTTCAAGACCATCCGCTATGCGGGGAAAGAGCGGGTGGAGATGGCGATATTCTTTGAACGCTTCATCAGCCGCACCAGCGAGCATGGGTCCTACCCCGAGATGGACCCGGCCAAGGGCTACGCCTTTCTCTCGCAGATGCGGCCGCTCGAGCTGCGCGACATCCGGCGCTACACCCTGATGGAAGTGCTCCCCTCGCTTGTTTTCAACCGCAAGCATGAGCAGCAGCAGGGGCGCCTGCAGCGCAGCGAATCAAGGGCCGAGCTCGGCGTCACCGGCAAATTGGGATTGACCTCGAAGCTGATCCTCGACCTCACCTGGAATCCCGATTTCAGCCAGGTCGAATCGGACGCCGGCCAGGTCGACGCCAACCTGCGCAGCGATCTCTTCTATGCCGAGAAGCGGCCGTTCTTTCTGGAGGGCAGCGACATCTTCCAGCTGGCCGGGATGAGCTTCTTTATGAGCGCCGTCCACACCCGGCGCATCGTCGACCCGCTGCTGGGGTTCAAGCTGACGGGCAAGCTGGGCGGCCGCGACACCCTGGGGGCCATCTTCGCCGTCGACGAGCACGTGCAGGACCCGCTGCACGCCGGCGCGCAAGCGGAGAACGCGGCCTTCACCATTTTTCGCACCAAGCGCGCCCTGGGCGGGGACAGCTTCCTGGGGGCGTTCTACACCGGCCGCGAGCAGGGCGCCGATTACAACCGCCTCGTCGGCCTTGACGGCCAGCTCCGCCTGTCGCGTTCGCAGACGCTCAGCTTCCACGGCTTTGCCTCCTTCACCGACAACCCGTCCATGCCGGACGAAAGGGGAACGGCGCTGAACGCGTACTACTCCAAGTCGACGCGCGACCTGGACCTGGAGGGATGCTTTTATTCGATCAGCCGCGGCTTCTTCAGCGAGAGCGGCTTCCTGTCGCGCGCCGGCCTGACCGGCCTCGAAAGCGCGATCGGCCCGAAGTTCTACCCCAAGTCCAATTTTTTCCGCAAGGTCAATCCCCGCCTCTGGGTCTATGTCGTCCGCGACCACGAGAGCGGCATGAACGAGGCGCTGGGCCGGCTCGGCGTCGACCTGCTGCTGCCGGGCAACACCGGACTGACCCTGGAGGCCTGGAAGGCCAGCGAGGTCTTCCTCGGCCGGCGCTTCGACGTCAGCACCTTGCGGCTGATCGCCAACAGCTGGCTGAGCAAGAAGTTGTATCTGTATCTCGGCTTGCGCCGGGGCAACCAGGTCCGCTACGCGCAGGACCCGTTCCAGGGCTATGGAAATACGATCACCGGCATATGCCGCTATCTTCCCACCGACAAGCTCCAGTGGGAGGTCCGCCTCACCTACGCCGACCTCTTCGCCAAGGCAGACAGCAGCCAGGTATATGAATACACCATCCTGCGCAATAAGCTCACCTACCAGGTGAACAAATACCTCTTTTTCCGCGGCGTGCTCGAGTACAACGATTACCGCAGAAAACTCCTCGGCGACCTGCTGGTCTCGTTCACCTATATCCCGGGGACCGTGATCCAGCTGGGCTACGGCTCGCTTTACGAAAAGGTCCGCTGGGATGAAAGCGCCTACGGCCCGGACGACCGCTTCCTGGAGATGAAGCGCGGCCTCTTCTTCAAGGCCTCCTATCTCTGGCGGCTGTAGCCGATTTCAAAAAAACGAAAAAACCGGCCTGCTTACTCAAGCGTCCTAAAACAAGACCCGGCAGTAATGCCTTTTGTAAAAACTGTCATTTCAAGACCTGGCCCTCATGTATTCAATTTCGGCGGCAAGGTCAAATTCCGGGAATTATAGGGACGGTGCCTGCAATTTTAAATATCTAGCATTAATTAAAAAACTTCATGGTATAAGATCCAACCTAGAGTTTACAAGGATACGACGCTTCCGTATTGGGATTTCCAGTCGCCGTGATACTTTTGAGATTTTTCAAAATTATTTGCCTAGCTTCCTTTTTTTCGTAATCGAAATAAAATAAAGTTTCATCCTTTATTTCATAGGGAAAACCCTCACGGCTTACCACTGCTTTATCTTTTTTGCTATAGAAGGTAAAAATTACAGTTCTGTTGTTCTGACCTTCTTCTCTGGCAATGTCAATGTCAATATCATTCATCTTGGACCTCCTGCGGAATTTGGGTGAAGCCCAGTGCTTACTCTAGTCAGCCATTTCGCTGGGATTGGGAGTTTTAATGATCAGGAAACTGGCATCCTGACCGGACTTGTTCTTTATGTTCATTGAAGTCTGATGGCTGACCGGCAGCAAAGATCCTTCCCTGGCAAGCCTTTCCGTTCCATCCAGGTTGATCACGACCTCTCCCCTGATAACCAGGATATGCACGTTCGAATTCGCGTTATGCTGGGGAACGCTTTGCCCGGGCTGCAAAGCTGCCTGCATCAGCAGCAAATATTTTTCATCGACCAGTTTCCTGCTGCCCATTTTATCATCTTGAAAGGGTATGTTTTCCAGAACATTTATCATTTTTCACTCCTCTTCGGAATTACTCCGATTTTAAAGGATGACTTGTGGATTTGCAACAGTTGTTGCCGATAAACTCTTGAACTCTTCAACTCTGCATTGGATAAATTGTCCGAAAGAGAAGAAAGAATAACGTCTTTCCCTGGAAAAGGATCGATGATAACGCAGCGGCGGCTAAGCGTCAGCTAGCAGGCTTTCTCCCGCAACTCAATGTTCATTGTTGAGACGCAACCCCGGAGGCTCCTTATCTTCAAAGTTGGAGCTGACCATCAATGCCGGCAGGCGGCTTTTGTTTTTTGCATAATCGATCAAGCCATTTCGGAAGTCGATGATCCAGGACCTGGATTCCGTGAAGCTGTCTCCAGTCCAAATCGATTTGATGCCTTTGCCAAAAACGGCATCCAGGAATATTTTTTCATCCTGCGGGTTCTTTTCCAAAAGGGATGCCGCTTCCTCGACCGTTGGCAGGCGCCAGCTGCTGATGCCTCCATAGCCGACGGCATTCAAGGATCCGATCCAATCTTCTGCTTTTTTCAAGCTCATCTTGACCAAATTCTGCTGCCTCATCCAGACAAGCTTTGTGGCGCGGTCAAAGATCAAGCGTAATCCCGCCACATCCTTTATCTCATACTGATGGCCGAATTTCCCGCCGGGATTCCTTTGCGCGTCAAAAAGATTCTTGGCGCCCAGCATTTCGGAAATTTCCTGTTCGTTCAGAGACTTGTACTCCCGCCTTAAACCGGCCGCGACCGGTGCGATCTTGACGGCGGCGTGGTCGGCCTCGGCAATTTTCAAGGATTTTTTTTCGTTTTGGCGAACGGTGGATTTTCCCTTCTTTATTTCCCCGGTCGTTTCCGGGCCAGTCTCCAGCATGGCAGGGGCGACCGGTTCCGTCTCGGGTGGGGGGGCTTCGGCAATTTCCGGGACCGGCGCCGGGCTTTCCTTATCCGGGCTCATCGGTTTTTTTATGTGGCTGGAAAAAATGACTGCGAGCAGCAAGCCGATCAGTACCATCATGGAAAATGGAAAAAACAAGCTCCTGGTGGCCGGCGGTTTCTTTTTTTGCACGCCTTGGGCGGGAACAGCCTTTCGGCCCTTTTTTTCGAGGGGCTTGCTCTCTGCCTTGCGCCTGGCATCGATCGCCTGCTGCACCTTCTTCAGCTCGCCGCGCACGGACACATTCCCGAATTCAAAGGCTTTTTTAAACCATTCCAGGGCGTTTTCTTCGCTTTTTTCGACACCGATTCCCAACCGATACATGGCCGCGACTTCCGCCATCGCCTTGGCATCGCCTTTAAGCGCTGCAACGATTTTTTTCTTTAATTTCCTTTCCGGATCCGCCTCCAGTTTGATTTGCACCAATTCGGATTTCGCTTTTTCATTACCCTGTTCGGCAGCTTTTACATACCACTTTTTTGCCTCAGCGATATTTTCCTCGACGCCAAGACCGGTTCGATACATGTTGCCCAAACTTACCTGGGCCGCGTCCAGGCCTTTTCCGGCCGCCTTGAGATACCACTCGCGCGCTTTCTGAAGATCCCGATCTACTCCCAATCCCCGCTCATACAAATAACCCAGATCGTTTTGTGCGCTCAAATTGCCTTGCGCGGCCAACTTGTGAATCCAGACAAACGCTTTTTCATGGTCTTGCTGAACCCCCCTTCCGTCCTTGTACATCCCCCCCAACAGCAGTTGGGCCTCGGCATTGCCCTGTTCTGCCGATTTCTGGACCCATTTAAATCCTTTCTTTAAATCTTTCTCGACTCCGTTTCCGGCGCAGTACATGGTTCCCAATCTGAGCTGCGCCAGGTCATTGTCCTGCTCAGCCGATTTCTTGAAGCATTTGCATGCTTTTTGAGGATCCCGGGCAACACCCGATCCGTTCCAATACATGTCTCCCAATCGCACTTGCCCGAGAGCATTGCCTGCTTCAGCCGATTCGCGATACAAGGCAAGAGCTTTTTGGAAATCCCGCTCGACTCCCAGGCCTTGCTCATATATGTATCCCAATTGCGCTTTACTGGTATCGTTGCCTTGTTCGGCAGATCGGTTGTACCATTCCAGTGCTTTTTTGTAATTGCGGTCTGTCCCGATTCCCTTTAAATACAACTCTGCCAATCGTTCTTGAGCACAATCGTCGCCGTCTTTGGCTGTTTTCTGATACCACTTTAATACCTTGGCATAGTCCTGCCTGATGGTCCCGCATTTTTCACATTTGTCGATGTCCGGTCCCAGGCGTTCGCCGCAGGCAAAGCAAACGACAACTTCGGGATGATTCCCCTTGTCGGAATTCGCAGCGGGATTTTTTTTCAGCGCCTGGGAATGAGCGCGGTCTATGGTGCACTTGACACAAAATTTCATGTCGTCCTTGATTACGGCTCCGCAAACCTGGCACTGGGTCATCTGTTCAACACCATGATTGCCCGCTGGGTTCAAGCCCACGGGTGCGGCCGGCATCTTTCCTAAGCATGTCGTCCCTGTTTTTGAATGCTGATTCAAACATGGCTCCGGCTCAACCCCCCCGCGTATTATAAACCACCCGCATTATTTTTTAAATCCCGGCACGCTGCGCGTATTCAAGAGATTGGAGCGCAAGACTCCGGGGTCGCGTTTCAACGCCAGACAGGTCGCCTTGCCCCCGGCAGGCACGCGAACAAAGTCACTAAGTCAAGCAACGTCCCCAGGTTTCCCGGTTGAGACTCGATCCCGAGGTTTCTGTATTCAAAAAGATCTGAAGACAGTCATATCCTGCGAATCTGCCCCCTACATTTTCATTTTATTTGACCGGGGTCAGTGTCCAGGAAAAAATGCCCCCCTTTTCATCCTTGTAGGAACCTTTCAACGTGGTGCCTGAAGAGGGGAGGGAGATCCCGAACGCCTCGGCGGCGATATTTTCCCTGGAGGGATTTTTAACCACATCCGGGAACATCTCCTTCAGTAGTTCCGGAAAAGGTACCTCCCGGTTATGCTCCTCCATTTTATTTAAGAATGCCGCCGTTACTTTCAGCTCGGAAACCGATTCCACAAACCATCGGGGTCAGGTCTCGCTATTGGCTGTTGCCAACAAGAGATTGGAATGAATAAAGTGCAAAGGGGCTGCCAAAAAGTCCGTTTGCCGGCGCTGCGATGCTTGAAATATTGCATTTCCCCGAATGTCTAAAATCGAGGCCTGACCCCGGAGGAGTACATGATGCCAAGATTCAATGTTCATTGTTGAGACGCGGCCCCAGAGGCTTTCATTCTTCTTCCCCCCGGGCCCCGGCCCCGCTGCGTTGAGAATCCGGATTATTTCATCTCGCCGAGCCTGGCCAGGATCTCCTTGCCGAACTCGAGGCACTTGGCCTTGTCGGTTTGATCGTAGTTTTCGAACGGATAGCCGGCGCCCTTGTAGTATGCTTCGAGACCTTTGTAGTCCTCGGCTGACAGCAGTTCTTTCTTCATCCAGCCGTTGAACGCCCGCGCCAGCAGGGGCTTGGCCCGGCACTTTTCGGCGAACATCTCCAGGTATGGCCCGGCCTGGTCGGGCGGCGCGCCGCAGACGACGAAAAGCGCGATGAGCTTGTCCTTTACCAGCGCGCCCTGCTTTTCCAGGAAGGCGGCCATGTCCGCGTGGAGTTTGTTGTTGTAAATGCCCGAGCCGAGGACAATTTTGTCATAGCCGCCCAGGTCACCCGCCTCGGCGGCCGACACGACCGCCGCTTTCCCGGCCATGCCCTCGGCGATCCACTCGGCGGTCTTGGCCGTGCTGCCGTAGAGCGAAGCATAGACGATCACCACTCCCTTCTGCCCCTCGGCCGGCGCCGGGGCCGCAAAAACGGCAAGCCCGCAGCCCAACACAACCAACAAAGCGATAGAAATAATCTTCATGCGATCCCTCCTGAACTGGGTTGATTTTCTCATCTGCTCACAGGAAAACATCTTCCCCTGCACCTGCATTCTGAGACGAAACCGTTAAAATGTCAACGGCTACCGGCCGCGGCCACTTTCTTTTCCCCCCGGGAAAATGGAGATCAGGAGACTTTCCCCGCCCTTCACCCGCCGGCGGCGTTTTGAAAATGGGCCGCGGCCAGGCGGTCCAGGTTCTCCCAGACGGGTCCCGGCCCCGGTTGATAGGCGGCGGCGAGCGGCTCCCGCCATTGCCCCGGCCGATAATCCTCCGCCAGCAGTTTTTTCAGCAGTCCCGGCCGGGTTTCCTCCAGGAAGCGCACCCGCCAGTAGCCCAGGACGAAACAGCGGATGAACGCTTCAGGGTCCCTGCTGGAGAAAGCAGGGTGATTCCGGCGCTGCGCCCGGGCCGGGGCCTGGGCCAGGGAGATGGCCGTCCCGGCGCGCACGGTGGCTTTTCCCAGCAGCCGATCGACCATGTACATCGCCAGCCCTTCGTTCAGCCAGGCCGGCAGTTTCAGGCGGGCGGTGCAGGCGTGGGTCACCTCGTGGCAGGTGATGTGCCGCATCTTTTCTGCCATGTTCTCTTCGTCAAGGAAGATCCGTGCTCCGATGCTCCGGTCCGCGGATTGGATCAGCCGCGGCGGCTTGACCCCCACCGCCAGCCGCCTTCCGTAGCGCTGCATCCAGCCGCCGGCGATCCGCCAGAGCCTGCTGACGCGCCAGGCCCAAAGGGGAAAGCTGAGTCCCAAAAGTATCCGCCACGGCCAGGGGGCCGAGTGCAGGAGGAAGTGCGGCCACGAATTCATCACGTAGACGCGCAGATCGCCCCCCGAGGCCAGGGCCAGAACATCGCGGACAAGGCGGATGCTCTCCTCGGCGGCGCGACCGATCCCTGCGGCCGCATCGCTGTCGGACGCTTCAAAAAACAAGGTTATCCGGAGGAGTTTTTTCCGTTCCATATTTTAAAAAAAAGCCTGATCCCTTTAGCTGCCCTTCCCATCACCTGGTCATTTACCCCTGGCCAGTCTGGCCAGGAAAAAAAGGGCCAGCCCGCCGAGGATGAGCCCCCCTTTCAGGAGCATGCCCCTGTCGACGATCTCGACGAAACGAGCCCTGCCCTGGCGGACTTCAATGTAGCCCAGGGGGGTGGTTTTTACCCCCACTCCCATGCACGGGCCCTTCTTTTTCCTGCCCGCGGCTTCGGCCCGGCCTTTGCCGCCGGATTGCGCATCGCTGTCGCAGCCGCAGGCATGGATGGACACCTTGGCTACGGGGACGAAGGTGACCCCGTCCTTCACGTACGCCTCGCCGAACACGGCCTTGACACCGCTTTTTTCGGTGATCTCCTGGATGACTTCTTTAAGGTTCATGAGCGCCTCCCTGCCTTATTGAATCATACCATCTCTGAAAGGAACCAATCAACATAGGGGGCGTCCTCAAGGCCCAAAGGCCGGGACCAACCCCAACCGTCAACCAATGGCCATTGCATATTGAACGATTTTTCCTTACACTCCCTTCATGGACAATATCGATCTTCCCGCCCATGCCAAGAACCGCTTCGCGGCCGCTGGCGCGCTTTTGTTTTTGATCGGATCGTTCGCCTGCGGCATGATGCAGGCGGCAGCCGCCGCTGCGACGCTGACCGTGCGCCTGCCCAGGGCGCCGCTGCCGGCAAGATTGATCTCGGTGGTCGCCGTGGCCGCCGAAACGGGACATGTCCTGGCCGGCCTGACCGTCACCGGCGCGGACAGCCAGGTGATCCTGGCCGTCAAGGCCGTTCCCCAGGTGGTTTTTGCTGATTGGCTGCTGTCCGACGGCAAGAGAGTGAGCGGCCGCAGCCCGTTGCTGCGTCCCGCTGCCGGCCAATCGCTGACCGTGGACCTCTCGCCGCTCGGCGCGGCCGCCTTGTTCCCGGCGACGTCCGGCGCCGCCTTTCGCCAGGCTGCCTTCTTCGCTGCTGCGGCCGAAACGGAGGGCGGGGCGACCGCGATCGGCATCCCGGCGAACGGGTTCACGGTCAAGGGGCTGGATCTGTCAGGCACGGATATCGCCAGGATCGTGACCACCGGGATGATCGACGGCGCGAGCTGCTACGGCGAGGATGGAGGGTTCGTCGTGGTGGAAACGGACCCAAAGACGCTGGCGATCCTGAAAGCCGAAATCGACTTGAGCAACTCGCCCGGCGCGGATCCCGCCACCGCCATGACGGACCGCTATGTCGCCCCGGGCCGCAGCGTCAGCGGCAGCGTGGAGTCGGATGGCACGAGCGTCACGCTCACGCTGCGGGTCGTGGACGCCCAAGGCCGCGAACTGCTGAGCAACAGCGCCAGCGGACCGCTGGATCAGGTTCTCGACATCAACGCCGGCGTCGCCGGCGCATTGGCAGCCGCCCTGTCGTGCCCTGACAGCGTGGGCGACCTGGTGCTCGACTTCGAGAGCGTCATCGTCGAGAAGGGGCCGCTGGCGCAGCAGAATGTGTTCCATGCCCGGGTCGGCGGCATCCTCCTCCGTACCGGGGGGGACGAATGGGGCTGGGCGGCCCAGGCGCCACTGGACGCCTCCGGAAGCCGCATTGAAATGCTGAACACGGATTGCGCGGTCAGCGGCGAGCAACCCGGCGCGACGAAACCTTTTCGCGTGGCCAGGGGCGGCTTCGTATGGTCGACCAATGGAGCCGGCGGCCGGCGCCGGGTGAGCGACCTGTGGATCGTCGTGGATCCCGGTGCCATCGATACCGCCGACAGCGGCAATATCCCGATCGTTTGCCGCGGGCCGGGGGGAGGCGTCGAGACGGTCACCGGCTTTACCCCCTTCGCCGACCTGTTCGACATGATGCATGATGGGGACGGGACCATCCGCGGCTGGACCATCCTCAACGGCGAGGTATATGCGCGCCGCACCTTCAAGAAGACAGGCCGGGCGCTGGGGACGGTCACGGAAACGACGACCTTCACGCTGCGACGGCGACAGCCGCGAAGGGATCGTGCGTCTCGACAATTTCTTCGCCAATGTCCGCCCCTCCCCCCTGTATCTCAAGTACCAGTTCGTGGAAGGGAGCGGGGCAACGATCTGGGACGACCAGTTGCATGTCGACTATTTTACCAGCCTGGCCGCGGCCCGCGGCCCCTTCAGCAGCAGGAAACTGACCTATGTCCGCATGTACGAACGCAGTGACTGATACGAAATTGGCTCGGCGCCTGTACCGCAGCAAACCAAAAGGGCTGACCCGGGGTTTCAGGACCTGACCCTCATGACTCCCTTGCATTTGCAGGCGAACATCCAGAGATCCCGATGTTCTGCAAGGCAATGAAAGGCAGCGGGGTCCCCTCTTTCTCTTTACTCATGAATCATGATAAAAAAAATGGCATAAAAGTGACCTTTTTCCCGCTTACAGGAGTTTTAATGTCTGAAGATTGCAAGGTGACAACGTCATGCCCGAAAGCGAGATGATTGAATCGGAGGCCCAGCGACTCTACCAGCGGTACGGGCCCATGATCTTGCGACGCTGCCGCCTGCTGCTCAGGGATGAAGAAATGGCCAAGGATGCCATGCAGGAGGTTTTCGTGAAACTGCTGAAGCGCCCGGAATTGCTCAATGCCCGGTTCCCCTCCGCACTCCTGTACCGGATCGCGACAAACCATTGCCTGAGCGTGCTGCGCGCTCAGCGCCATCGTCAAACCGCAGGCGGCGATAACCTTCTTAACAATATTGCAGCTTACGACGAAAGCGAAAAACGGGCTGTATTTGCTGCCATTCTTGAAAAGTTGTTTAAAAAGGAAGAACCCTCCACCCGGGAAATAGCCGTCATGCTGTTCATTGACAACATGACCCTCAAGGAAGTGGCTTGCGAGACCGGCCTTTCCGTATCCGGAGTTCGCAGACGGATCAGGGATTTTCGCGCGCGGGTAAGGATCCGCGGGGAGATGTACCATGAAACATGAACGGGCTTCCCAATGGAAACTGGAGCGCTATGTGCTGGGAGAGCTGCCATCCCGGGAGATGGCGGCGCTGCAGAAACGGGAAAGCGAAGACCCGGAATTTCATCAGGCAGCCCAATATTTGCGGGAGTCCGCTCAAGAAATTCTGGATCAGTATCCGGCCGCAACCATCGTCCCGGAGATCGTTGGCAAACTCGAGCCGGAAACTCGGCGGCAGGCGGACCTGGCAAGGAGCCGGCGGCTGAACCTGAAACGCCTGCTTATCGCCTCACCGATCCTGGCATCTTTCCTGGCGGTACTATTCATCGTGTTTCATGAGAGCCCCGCCACAAGGATCAAGGGGGGGGAAGCCATTGACGGGAGCCGTGCACGCATCGTCATTTTTCGGAAAAAGGATTCTAAGATCGAGTTGTTGAAGCAGGGCGATCGCGTCCGCAGCGGAGACTTGATCCAGATCGCCTACAAAGCGGCGGGGAACAAATTCGGCGTGATCGTATCCCGCGACGGCCGGGGCGGGGTGAGCCTCCACTTTCCCGAAAACAGCAAAGCCTCAACCCGGCTCAAAGACAAGAGCTCGGTCCTGTTGCCTTCGGCCTATGAGCTCGACAACGCTCCAAGCTATGAGTGTTTTTACTTCATCACGGCCATGGAGGAAATCGACGTCGGTGAAACGCTGGCCCGGGTGAAGGCCGCCGGCCGTCTTTCCGATTATCCCGCTCGCGCCGTTCTTGACCTGCCCGCTACTTGGGAGCAGTTCCACATTCTATTAAACAAGGAGAAATCAAATGAGTAAAAGGATAATTGCAGGATGGTTGTTTGTTTTTTGGGCCGGCGCATGTTTTCTTTCCGCCCAGGGCCCGGCCCCGACGGCCGTAAAGAGATACGCCGTGGTGATCGGGGCCAACAACGGGGGCAAGAAACGTGTCCGCCTGCGCTACGCAGTGTCCGATGCCAGATCGTTCCAGAGAGTCATGGGGGAACTGGGCGGTGTCGCCTATACGGATTGCCTGCTGCTCCTGGATCCAGAGCCGGAAACGATTTTCTTCGAAATAGGAAAATTCCAGGCCCAGGTCGAGAATGCCCGCGCACGGTTCGGCCGCATCGAATTGATCTTCTATTATTCCGGGCATTCCGACGAGACCCATCTTCTCCTGAACGAAGGGAAAATTTCCTACAAAAGACTCCGGCAAACGATCAACCGCTTCCCGGCCGACGTGCGGATCGCCATTCTTGATTCCTGTGCCTCCGGCGCCTTCACCCGGCTCAAAGGGGGGAAAAGAATGCCGTCCTTCCTGAGCGACGAGGCCTACAACATGCAGGGGTACGCGTTTTTGACCTCCAGCTCTTCCACCGAAGCATCCCAGGAGTCCGACCTGTTAAAGAGCTCATTTTTCACCCATTACCTGAATTCGGCCTTGAGAGGAGCCGCGGACCTGAACCAGGACGGGCGGGTGACCTTGAACGAAGCCTACCAATTCACCTTCAGCGAGACCCTGGCCGAAACCACCCAGACCCTGCACGGTCCCCAGCATCCCAACTACGATATCCAGATGTCGGGCACGGGTGATGTCGTGATGACCGAAATTCGCAACAGTTCCGCCATCCTGGTCCTCGGGATCGATTTGTCGGGCAGGTTCTTCATTCATGACCAGAACAACCGGCTGGTGATGGAATTAAGCAAGCCGGCGGGGCGGAAGATCATCCTGGGCCTGGACCAGGGAAAGTACCGCCTGATCAATATCGCGGCAGGCCGGATCTTCAAATCGGAGATCAACCTGCGGGCCGGCAAGGATTTGGAAGTCGGGGCCAACGGATTTGTCAGGTCGGCCGAAAGCTATACCACCCCGCGCGGCGACAGGATCCTCCAGATGAGAAAGGAGTTCCTTTCCAAAGGGTTCGTCGGCCGGCCGATCACGACGAACGTGTCGATGCCCACGGGGCGGACCCTGAACCAGGGAGAACTGGTCATCGGCTTGGGTCCGGTCAGTTACGGAATTTCGGACCGGGTCCAAATAGGCACCAACGCCTCCGATTTGATCAACGAGGTTTTTAATGCCGATCTGAAAGCAGCCCTGGCCAGATCCGGCTTGCTGGGCCTGGCGGCCGGGTTGAACTGGGACTCTTTTCACCTGGATGTCGCGGGCGAGGACTCCTCGTTTTACAGCCTTTCCCCTTACATTTCCGTCTCGCCGTTGATCTCCAACAGGGTCACCCTGCATTTCAGCGGCCGTTACTCCTTTTTTTCGGACCGGGCCCGCGTTCGCCAGGCCGATTTTTCCACGAAATCCAAGGGCAGCTCGGTGATGGCCGGCCTGGAGTTCAGCCTCTCCAACCGGACCAAGCTTCTGTACGATGTGGGATACGATACCACTTATGACATGTTCCGTTCGGGCGCGGCCTTGCTTTTCGGCCGGACCCATTTCAGGATCAAACTTGGTTTTCAGCTCTTCCGCAACGGGCACGGGCAGGACTCGTCCAAACTCCTCGTCGGCATGTGGTGGCGGCTGGGCGACTGAGGTTTCCAGGCAATCGCTTCAGTCCCGGATTCATTCCCTGCAACCGGCAGCCGCTTCAATAAAAAAAGTGACACATCCTGAAGGCAGGAGTGTTTAACAATGGAAAGCAGAACCTTTTCCATGGGGGCAAACAAAATGGAAAACAATTCGGACCATCATGATTTCGCATGCCGGCAAGCGCAACGGTTGTCCCATGAACTCCAGCGAAGATTCCAAGGCAAGGAAGCAACCCTGTCCTTCATAAAGAGCTTGCGAAGGATTCGCCTGGTATTTCTGTTGGCACTGTTCCCGGTGATCTGGGTGTCGTGTTTCCGGGTAGATCCTTTCCACATCATCCAGGGCTCCGGACATATAGTCGAAGAATTCCGCAAAGTGGGCCAGTTCGACCGCGTAAAGGTCATGGGCAGCTGCAAGCTGTTCATCCGACCAGGACCCGGCGGGGCCATCCGGCTGCTGGGGGAAGACAACATCCTGCCCTTCATCGAAACGGCGGTAGTGAACAGCACCCTGGTGATCGGCACAAGCAATAAATGCTCCTACCTGACAAATGTCGGCGTCGAGGTGTACGTGTCCATGAACATCGTGCGCGGAGTGTCCATTGCCGGCAGCTGCATCGCCGTGGGAGAAGGCCGCCTGAGTGCAGATAAGCTCGAACTGAAGATAGCCGGCTCCGGCCGGATCGATCTGGATGTCACAGCCCGGGACATTTTTAGCCGCATCCTGGGTTCGGGGACGATCGAATTGCATGGCAAATGCGACCAACATGTCGTTGAGATCACGGGTTCAGGGAACATGCGGGCGTTTGACCTGCAGGTGCAGCGCTGCGATATCTTTATATCCGGATCCGGGGAATGCCGCGTGTTCGTCACCAGGGCCCTTGATGTTCGCATCAGCGGATCCGCGACCGTTTATTACAAGGGACGGCCTCCGCTTATCCATTTGAAGAATACCGGCTCAGGAAAAATCATCGCCTTGGATTGATTGCCTGGCCAACTCCAAGAATTTGGGGACGCCCATTCTTCTTCCCCCGGGCCCCGGCTCCGCTGCGTTGAGAATCCGGGTTATTTCATCTCGCCGAGCCCGGCCAGGATCTCCTTGCCGAACTCGAGGCACTTGGCCTTGTCGGTTTGATCGTAGTTTTCGAACGGATAGCCGGCGCCCTTGTAGTATTCTTCGAGACCTTTGTAGTCCTCGGCTGACAGCAGTTCTTTCTTCATCCAGCCGTTGAAGGCCCGCGCCAGGAGGGACTTGGCCTGGCACTTTTCGGCGAACATTTCCAGGTATGGCCCGGCCTGGTCGGGCGGCGCGCCGCAGACGACAAAAAGTGCGATGAGCTTGTCCTGCACCTCCGCTCCCTGCTTCTCCAGGAAGGCGGCCATGTCCACGTGGAGTTTGTTGTTGTAAATGCCCGAGCCGAGGATGATTTTTTCATAGCCGCCCAGGTCTCCCGCCTCCCCGGCCAACACGACAGTCGCCTTCCCCGCCATCCCCTCGGCGATCCACTCGGCGGTTTTGGCGGTGCTGCCGTAGCGCGAAGCATAGACGATCACCACTCCCTTTTGCCCCTCGGCAGGCGCCGGTGCCGCAAAAACGGCAAGCCCGCAGCCCAACACAACCAACAAAACGATTGAAATGATCTTCATGCGATCCCTCCTGATAGGCAATGGTTTTCCCATGCGCTCAGGGGAAAACACCTTCACCAACGCCTGCATTCTGAGATGAAACGGTCAAAATGTCAACGCCAAGCACTTTCTCCAATCTTCCTTGCCGATTTCCTTGACTTCCGGCTCCTCCTTGATTCAATATAGGCTGTCATGGAAAAGAGTAAAAGAAAGAAAGTCATTCTCCGGGCGGGGGCCGTCATCATCGTATTGCTGATCGCGCTTTTTACATATATCCCCTTTGCCGTGATGAACCCGATGGTTGGCAGGCATGTTGACTTTGACGAGGTTTGGTCCGCCTCAGACTTCGGGATCACGGCCGGGCTGTTCTTTGTCACAACCGAAGACGGGCTGAGGATCGCGGCCCATGAAGTCGGGACAGAAAATCCCAAAGCAGTGATCGTCTGCCTTTCCGGGATACATAACCCTTCCGTGACCGCGTTTTTCGGGCATGCCCGCTTTTTTAAGGAACATGGATACGCCAGCGTGCTTTTTGAAATGCGCGCGCACGGAGCAAGCGACGGCGACGTCATCTGTCTGGGCTACAAGGAATATCTTGACACCAAAGCGGTTGTGGAACGGATAAAAGCCCAGGCGGCCTATAAGGATGTCCCGATCGTGGTCTTCGGCCTGTCAATGGGAGGGGCGAGCGCCATCAACTCCATCGGCGAGATTGCCGGAATTGACGGCCTGATAAGCCTTTCGGCCTATTCATCATGGCAGGATGTCTTCTATGAAGGCATGTCAGCGCAAGCTCCGGTTCTTTTGGCAAAGATCGTAAAACCATTCTCGATACTGGCGGCATCGCTCAAATTCGGGGTGAACGCCTGGCGGGTCAGCCCCAAAAACGAGATCGCAAAATTGGGGGAGCGGCCGGCTTTACTGATGCACAGCCGGGGAGACTCCCAGGTTCAATTTGCCAACTTTGAAAGGCTCCGGCTGCGCGCCCCGGGGCATGTGGAAACATTTGTGCGCGAGGGAGACCGGCATTTTTTGACTGACAGCTTCACCGAGCCCGAAAAGGACGCGGAGTATTCCCAAAAGCTGCTGGAATTCCTCGAGAAGCATTTTCCCGGCAAAAGATAAAAAACAGCGTCTCCAGGTTCAGCCAAATATCATAATGAAAGACCCGACACCAAGGCCCCCTTGTCAACCGTGAAAAGAGGGCATACAATCGGACTTCAGGATCCGTTGCCTTCAGGAGCGACCGTGACCACAGATTCAGGTCCGCATTCCGATTCGCCGGCCCCCCAAGGGGACGCCGCCCCGCGAGCGGGGTCGGCAGCCCGGCCAGTGATGGCCATCACCGCCGCCGGTACCCTGGCCATGGCCGGTTACGAGATGGTGCGCTCGGCCTCGGCCTCGGTCTTCCTGGCCCACCACCCGGCCGCGCGGCTGCCCGAGGCGCTGATGCTGGTGCCGCTGGCCATGTTCGCCTTCACCTGGCTCTTCAGCGTGGCGCTGAGGCGACTGGGCCCGGACCGCACCTTCACCGCCACCCTGCTGCTCTCCGCCCTGGTGCTGGCCGCGTCGGCAACGGCGGTGCTTCAGGGCATCCCCGGCGCCCCCTTCCTGCTCTACATTTTCGCCCAGGCCTACATCGTCTTCATCGTCGAGGAGGTGTGGGCCTTCATCAACAGCCTCTTCGTGACCGCCCAGGGCAAGCGCTGGAACGGCGTGATCATCGCCGTCAGCACCGCCGGTTCGGTGACCGGCGGCATCCTCACCGGCCGGCTCTCGGTGGCCATCGGCTCGGAGCGCATCGTCTGGATCGCCGCCGGCCTCACCGCCGCCGCCGCAATTCTGGGGCGGCTGGCCTTCCGCCTGGCCGGCCCGCGGCCGGCTCCGCCCGACCGCCCGCCGCTGAAGCTGGCCGACCACTTCGCCTGGGACCTGCTGCGCACCGGCCCCACCATCCGCCGCCTGGCCATGATCGTGGTCGCCGCCCAGTCGGTGGCGGTGCTGCTGGACATCGCCTTCCACCGGGCGCTGCAGGCCGCGGTGCCGCTGCAGGACCCGCGCACCGCCCTGCTCGGCTATTTCTGGTCGGCGGTCAACCTCTTCGCCCTGGCGCTGCAGCTCGGCCTCTGCCCGACCCTGCTCTCGCGCGTGCCACTGCGGCGCATTCACGCGACCATCCCGCTGCTCTTCGGCCTGGCCGCCATGGGCGCGGTCGCCTTCCCCATCCTGCCGGTGCTGGCCGCCGCCTTCTTCATCACCAAGACGGTCGACTATTCGGTCTTCCGCGCCGCCAAGGAGGTCCTCTATATCCCCCTCTCCTTCACCGCCCGCTACCGCGCCAAGATGACCGTGGACGCCCTGATCTACCGCTCCTCCAAGGGGGTGGTCTCGGCCCTGCTCTCCCTCTCCGGCCGGGCCTTCGGCTTCCTGCCCCTGCGCCTCTACCCGCTCCTGGTGGTGTTCCTGTGCGGCGCCTGGAACCGCTTCACCCGCGGCCTGCCCGAGCCCCCCGCCGTCACCGAACAAAAAATAGTGTGAGTGCCAGTGTTGGTGTTGGGAATCGCAATCTAACGATTGAATAATATTTCGTTTCTTTTCTTGCTGACAGCAACCCATTACTTTAACTCGCTGAAGCTCCAGCTCGCTACTGACACTTTTTTGAATTTTCCATCGTGCCAATGCCTGCCGACCTGACGCCGCTGCCATTTTTGCGAAAAGCAAAGGCGATTGTTGAACTTTCCCGGGGGTGTATGCTACATTGTCAGCGAAGCAAATATATTGGAGGTGATCAAAATGGCAGGATATGGCGTAGCAATCGAGAAAAAGACCCTGGAGAACGAATTTTTCCGCAAGGTGCTGTTCACCGGCAAGCACGCCCAGCTGGTGGTCATGTGCCTGAAGCCCGGCGAGGAGATCGGCGACGAAGTGCACAAGAAGGTCGACCAGTTCTTTCGCATCGAGAAGGGCCAGGCGCTCTTCGTTTTCGCAGGCAGGGAAAAACATATGGCCAAAAACGGCGACGCCGTCATCGTGCCGGCGGGCACCTTCCATAACGTGATCAATGCCTCGAAGACCGCCAAGCTGAAGCTGTATACCCTGTACTCCCCTGCCAACCATCCCGACAAGACCGTGCACAGGACCAAGGCCGCGGCGGAACGGGCCGAAGCGAAAAAGCATCACAAATAGGGCCCCGCTGCTGGGGAAAGCCGTTCTTATCCGTGGGCTATTCGATTTCCTTGGGGGCGCCCTGGGGCATGCGCCTGAGCCGGTCGAGCAGCTCGTAATATTCTAGGGGAGCCTCTTTCAGCGGTCCCTGCGGATCGGAACGTGATTGCTGAACGGAGCCATCCATGGGTTCCGTCTCTCCGCTGTCGCCGGCCTTTGTCCGTGATAGGGCGGTCTCAGCCGCCAGGATGGCCGGGCCGCGCTCGCCCCGGGCTTCGTGGACCAGCGCCATGCCGATGAAGCCCTCCGGCCGCTGCGGGCCGAGGCGCTGCATCTCCCTGGCCGCCGCCTCGGCGCCGGCCACGTCGCCGCCCAGCAGCGCGTCGCGCACGCGCAGCAGCTGCCGTTTTCCGAGGACGACCCAGAGCGGCTCCCGCGAGCGCATGACGACCACGACATCCAGCGCCGGGGTTTCGATCGCGCCGCGGAACCCGAGGCCGTCTTCGAGGTCGAGCCGGGCCGATACGCGGTAGGCACCCTGGGCCATGGCCGCCCGTGCTTCCGGCTCCAGGCGCAGCACCAGGGTGGTCAGACACCCCGGCTTCAGGCCAAGTCCGCCCGACGACGGCTTGCCCGTGATCGAAAACAACCATGCCGCTGCACGGCCGTCGGCCCCGGTGACCCTGATCCGCACCCGCCCGGCCCAACTTCCGGAGGGCGGTTCCAGGCGGATCACTTCCCCGTCGCGGCGGTCGGGATGGCGCAGCTGCACCTCGGCGATCACGGGTTCGCCTTGCTCCAGCACGAACCCCCCGGGCCCGGCGGCGAGGCCGTTGATCCGCAGCGCTATCAGCGGAACCGCCGCGGCCGATACTTCGTTTGCAACCGACGCCCGCGGGGGAACGGCCTCGGTGTCGCTTGCCCGCGCGGGTCCGGGCGCAGGCTTGCTCCTGAATACCGTGAAGGCCACGGCCGCGATCACGGCGGCCAGGGCGATGATGACAAGAAGGCGTTTCATTGGTTTGGCTCCTGTTTTTTGGGGAGAGCGTCCGGCTTCAGGGGCAGGGCGTCGTTGAAAATGATTGCCGCGGCGCATGCGCCGCGGGTTGGGGCGGCGTCGCCGTATCTCGGCTGCGGCTGGCGGTCTTTATCGTTGATGCCGCTCCCCGCCGGCAGGCGGCAGAGGCCGAGCCCGACCCGCTCGCTGCGGTTGTCCGTGATGAAGTAGAAGGTGTCTTTCGTCCCGCTCTTCTCGTAGAGCCTGGCAAAGGAATAGCGCATCACGCAGAACTCATCGCCGGAACATTCGCCGTGCTCGGCTCCGACATACCACGAATTTCCGAAGCTGGCGGCCATTTTGTTGAGTTCGATCTCGGCCAACTGCTCGGTGGTCCAGGGGATCTTGTCGTGCGGGTAATCGGCAAGTCTTTTTGTGGCCGCCTTCAGCATGTCCGGGTAGAAGGTGGGTCGAATCGACTCGCGGTACAGCATCTGGTCGCCCTCCATCAGGCTCGCCAAGTCCCGTCCCGAGGCTTCGTCGATGATCGTCATTGCCTCTCCCACCCCCGGCAACGGGGTCATGCCAAAGACAAGCGTGCCGGCCGGCTCGATCTCGAAGCTGAAGTAGGGCTTGCCGGTCGCGTTCCGGGGGTCGTCGCCGAAGTGGAAGTAGAACTTCGCGTTCCCGTCTCCCTCGCCGTGGTGCTCGGCGCCGACGCTGTGCAGCAGTTCGTGGGCCACGGCCCGGTCGTAGGCAAAGGCCTGGTCCGACATCGGCACATTTTCGCTCGTGGCCATCAGGGTCAACGAGTCGCGCGGCTGCAGGTTGACACTCAGCACGATCGCCGGCCGGCCGCTGACCCCGGCCCGCGACAGGATCGTCTTGCCGCCGTCGAGCCCGGTCCGGGTCTCGAGGAATACGCCATGCTGGTCGACGAGGTGCGCTCCCTGATTGTGGTTGGCGTTCATTACGCGCTTCTGCCGCTCGAACTCGGTGTCGAGTAGTTTCGAGTGAACCTCTGCCCCGGTTAAGCCGGCGAAGAGGAAAATGCCCGGCTCGGCGTCGGCGCCGATGTCGTTGCGCACGAAGAAATCCATTTTCTTCGGGTCCCCGGCGATGTGCACTCCGTTGACGTAAAAGCCCCGGTACTCTTCGTAGAGACTGAAACCGTCGCCCCGGTTGTCGTTGTCAGCCGGCCCGGGTTCATCGTCGACATCATCGGCTAGCATGACCCCGGCATCCTGTTTCCAGCTGTCGGCGATCTTCGAATCCCTGGCGCGCTTTGGCAGCAGGATCTCCGTCGTCCCGCCCCTGCTCCTGAAATGACCGGTAACGGTCCTCCCATCCTCCAGCTCGGCCGTCACCTTGAGCGTGCACCAGCCGCCCCAGTCGAAGGAGGATGCCACGACCGAAGTTTCGGAGTACTTCCCGGGCATGGTTTCAATGCGCTGGTTGCCCGGCCCGCTGATGGTAAAGCGCCCGGGCGGATTGCTTTGCGGTGAAAACTGCAGGTCGAAGTCACCGGGGGCAGCGGCCGCCAGCGGGAAATTCATAGCCACGCCGGGCTCGCGTGAGGTGTTGATCAGCTCGAAGATGATCTTCCGCGCCTTGACCTTTGCCGCGCCGCCATCCGGGCTCTGCAGCTTCGCGTCGATGCTGATCTCGTTGCCAACGGTGCGCTCGTTCAGCCCCGCCTCTGGCCGCCAGGAGTCATAGGCCTGCGAATCGATCACGAGGAGTTCGAGGCCCGGCAACTCGCCGTCGAAATGCCAGTGCACCTTCATCGTCCCATAGGAGTTCTGTACCGACACCGAGTCGTCGATGCTGCCGTCCGGCTTGATGGTCCATTCCACTTCCCTGCCCAGGGCTTGCCCTTCCTTGACTTTGGCAACATCCAAATATTGCCCCCCCCACCAGGGGATGTGCTCTATGTTGGAGGTGGTTTGACTGAATCCGTTGTCAGCCACTATTTTAGCCTCGACCTCCGCGTCGCTGTTCCCTACCCCTTCATAGCTGGAATCATTCAAATTGATCGCAAGATAGCCGTCTGACGGAGCGATGGAGCCGGAGGCAGAGGATGTGCGCGTGAATCCGCTGCTGCGGTTGGGAGCCGGGATCGTTTTTTGCCTGAATTCAAAGGTCCAGGTGCCTGTCGGCGTGTATACTCCGCGCGTTTCGTCAAATTTCCAGGTGACATTGGCGACGATCTTGAGCGAATGGACTAAGTCCTTTGTTACCTGCTCATCGTTGATTTCGCTCGTCACCGTGCCGACCCATGACGGCCGCGCCGCATATTTGCTTGTCTGCGCGGCTGCCGGCACCGGAGAAATGGCGGCCGCGAACATGACGATAAGGGCAAGGACCAAGAGAGTCCATGCCCGGGACGGAAAGGAAAAGGAGGTCTTGCCGAATCCTTTTTTCGCCTTCCCCGGAGAATACGTCTGATCGTTATTATAAAAGTTTATGAGCGTCATTTTATCCTTTTTAAAGCGGCATGTTGAATGCCAGCTTTTGACAGCGGATCGTCCGGGCTGCCACGGCTCACCAGTAGCGATAGGGGTTGCCGCTGAAGTTCGCCTGGGTGTTGTAGTTGATCTTGTAGATGTTCATCATCGCATTGCTCGTGCTCATGTGCATCTGGAAGCGGCGGTTCTGTTCGGCCGACATCTTCGGGTATTCGGCTGCCAGCGACTGCGCCCAGTTGTCCTTGGTCTTCTGCTCGGGGGCGGACCGCTGCCCGCTCACCTCGCCCGCCATAAAGAACAGGGCCTCCAGGAAGGCGTCGGTGCCTTGCCGGGTGAGCGGCGGGCTGCCGGCAACGACCACCGGGCTCTGCCCGAGGGCCGGCAGCGTCAGCACGAGAACAGCAGCGATGCAAAAAAGCGAAAAGCGTTTTTTCATGGATAATCTCCTTTTTTCATCCTTCTGAATCTGCGGCGAGGCGGAAGCCGAGGTAGTCGCCGCGCTGTCCCGGGTCGAAACTTCCGCGAAGGGAGGCGCGCAGGTAACTGGCGCCGTCGCCCCAGCTGCCGCCGCGGAAGACGCGCAGCGAGCCCCAAGCGGAGCCGGCATGATCGGCCTGGGCACTGCCTGAGGAGGGTTCTCCCCCGGCCAGATGATCACTGTACAGGTCCTGGCACCACTCCCAGACGTTGCCCAACATGTCATAAAGTCCGAAGGCATTGGGTTGCTTCTCCCCCACCGGGTGGGTGCTGCTCCCCGAGTTTTGATCGTACCAGGCGATGGCAGCGGGCGGACCGTAGCGCTCCCCAGTCGTCCCCGCCCGGCAGGCATACTCCCACTCGGTCTCGGTCGGCAGCCGGTATTGCCCGCCCGTCATTTCGTTCAATTTGCCGATGAACGACTGGCAGTCGTCCCAGGTCACATTTTCCACCGGGTAGTTGTCCCCCGCGGAGAAATGGGCGGGGTTGGAACCCATCACCGAACGCCACTGCCCCTGGGTGACCTCGTATTTGCCCAACTGGAAAGGACGGATGGCCACCGTGTGCGCCGGTTTCCCGGGCGAATCCGGACCGATCCGCAAGCGTCCACCGGGGATAGCCAGCATTTCGCTGGCGACGGGGTTGGGCTTGGCCCCGCTCGCAGTGCCTTCGCCGTAGCAGGGCAGCCCCCCCAGCACGAACAGAGTCGCTGCCGCGATCCATGTGGTTTTCTTCATGTAAAAAGCCTGGGCCTCGCCGGAGCGCTCCAAAAGCGCACGATGCGTTGAACGGCGGTCAGCGGCAACAGAGCGGCCGGCCTGTCGAGGTTCACCAGTAGCGGTAGGGGTTGCCGCCCCAGTTCGCCTGGGTGTTGTAGTTGATCTTGTAGATGTTCATCATGGCGTTGCTCGTGCTCATGTGCATCTGGAAGCGGCGGTTCTGTTCGGCCATCGCTTCGGCCGCCGAGAACTTGCGGCCGGAGGTGTTGTTCGCGGCCGCGGTCGTGGATGCCGTGGTCGTGGAGGTCGGAGCGGGGAGCAATGCCTTCAGCTGTTCGGCCCAGAGAGTGCGGTACTTCCCCTTCACCTCTGCGGACAGCTGGGGCCAGGACATGCGCATCATGGCCGACCAGAGCGGCATCCCGGCGATCTGCTGCTTCTGCTCGGCCGCCATCTTCGGGTATTCGGCTGCCAGCGCCTGCGCCCAGTTGTCCTTGGTCTTCTGGTCGGGGGCGGACCGCTGCCCGCTCACTTCGCCGGCCATGAAGAACAGGGCCTCCAGGAAGGCGTCGGTGCCCTGGCGGGTGAGCGGCGGGTTGCCGTTGGCGATCGTCCGGTGCGACGCCTCGTATACCGCCAGGGCCCACCTGGCCATGGGTTCGTTGGGCTGCTGCCGCATCTGGGCCAGCAGTTCGGGTTCGAGCGATACCCGCACGTAGCTGCGCTGCTCAACAGGGAGTTTGGCCAGATCTTTCTGCTGCTGGACAAGATCGAGGACATCGCTGATGTCGCTCGTTTTCTTCTGAGTCCAAGAGTCAACGGTGTACTTGCGCAAAACAGCCTGCTGGTCCACGGTGAGCTGGACATCGAACGCCCATTCGAAAAATTCGGTAAAACGGCCGATGGTCTCTTCGGACAGCGGCGGGTTGCCGGCAACGACCACCGGGCTTTGGCCCGCGGCCGACAGCGACAGGGCGAGAACAACGGCAAGGCAAAACAGTGAAAAACGATTCTTCATGGACAATCTCCTTTTTATCATTTAAAGACAAAGAAATAGTATATTGATAAATATTAACGAATTATTCACCATAATAAATATTCTAGGCGCAACGATGCCCAAAGTCAATACCCAAAGTGGTTTTATATTTAAAATCACTGTGCATGCAAAACAAAAAGGGAACCCCGCTGGAATGTCCAATATCGAGGCCGGACCCCTGAAGCCTCTCTTCGCCCCTAATCCCCGCTTGCGATCAGAAGCGGATGCGGCCGGTGATGATGCAGTAGAGGATGACGGCGCCGGCGGCCAGCATGACGGCATAGAATACGATCTCGACGGCGGGCAGGCGCTGCCGGCGTTCGCGGTGGACGCGGAGGCGGAAGCAGAGGCCGCTGGCATATACGACAACGGCTGCGGCGGTGTACTTGGCCATGGAGGCGAACATCCAGGCGAACAGGGCGATGCTCAATGCCGCGTAGACCAGGGGCGCGGCGCGCCCGTCGCGCCGGGCCTGGCGGGCGCCCAGCAGGGCCGACAGCACGTAGGGGACCAGGCAGCAGATCACGGAGATGCTGATGGCGCCGAAGTACAGGTTCTGCAGCAGCGGGGCGTTTTTGCTGGCGCCGATGTCGCTGCTGCGCGTGAAAAGAAAAAGCAGGGCCAGGAGCAGCTGGCTGAAGGCCGCGGTAACGGCCAGCGAGAACACCGGCGTGGCCCTGGCGTTGGTCCGGGCAAAGGCCCGGGGGAAGGCGTTGTCCCTGACCGCGGCGCTGTAGGGAACTTCCGCCGTCAGCAGCAGCCAGGCCAGCAGCGCGCCCAGGACCGAGAAAAGGAAGCCGATGTTCAGGAAATGGCGCCCGAAGCCGCCCAGGGCGCTGCCCAGGACCGCGCCGAGCGGGCTCGGGGCATTGATGATCTCGCGCGCCGGCGCCACCCCCAGGGTGAGGGTGGAGACCGCGACGTAAAGAACGAGCGTGATCAAAAAGCCGATCAGCCCGGCCCGTCCCACGTCCCGGGCGCTGCGCGCCTTGCCGGAGATGGTCACGCCGCCCTCGATGCCCATGAAGGCAAAGACCATAACGCCGAGGCTGGCGCCGATCTGCCGCCAGGGACCGGCCGCGGCGCCGGTGGCCTTGATGACCGCGGCGAAGGGCGCGCCCACCAGCGCCGGCTTGAACAGGAATGCCGAGAGCAGCGCCACGAAGAGCAGCGGCAGCAGCTTGAGCATGGTGATGACCAGGTTGGCCGCGCCGGCCGTGCGGATGCCGGCCCGGATCAGCGCGGCATAGCCCCAGAGCAGGGAGCTGGCCAGGACGAAGGCCGCCCACTTGCTGCGGGCCAGGAACGGGAAGTAGAGGCCCAGGACCTTGGTGATGGCAAAGAAAAAAGCCAGGTTGGTGAACAGGGCGCTCCACCAGTAGCCGTAGGCCGAGTTGAAGCCGGTGAATTCGCCTGCGGCCTCGCGGGCATAACTGTAGATCCCGCCCTCGAGCTCGGGGCGGCGCCAGGCCAGGTACTGGAAGATCCTGGCCAGGGAGAACATGCCGATGCCGGTGATGGCCCAGGCCACGACGATCCATCCCGGGTTGGCCACGCGGCCGAGGTCGGCCGGGGCGTTGAATATGCCGGCGCCCACGATCGCCCCGACCACCACGGCCAGCAGCGGCAGGAACCCGAGCACGCGCGTCTCCATCTTGGCCATTTCACCTTCCGCTCCCGGCCTCTTGCCAGCGGCCGGGAAAATTCCATTCTATCCGCAAGCGTCGCCGCATGCAACCGGGGAGTCAGGAGACAAGGTCAGGACTTGAATGATCGGGTCGATTGCCGTTGCGCTCCACTCTCTTGCCGGCCGGCTCGCGCGCCTCATTGGCCAATCTTATAATGCCGATTACAGTATTACAAGAACCGTCCATCATGGCCTCTCATTCCCGACAAGTTTTTATTGACAATCCCGGGCTTTTTCGCTATATGGGTTTTATGGAGAAAGCGCGACCCAAGGCCTTCGCCTGGAGCTTGCCGGCCGTCATCGTTCTGCTGGCCATGGCCTTTGGCTGCCATAAAACAGTCGAGCCGCAGGACCCCATGCCGTCGTGTCTGGAGCGTGCCGTCTTCGGCGATCCCTCACAATCACTTTACGTGCTTCCCTATCCGATCGGCAAGTCCTATATGGTCTACCAGACCTACTGCGGCCCCCAGAACCACGGTCATGACAACCAGTTGGCCTACGACTTCGAGATGCCGCTTGGATCGCCGGTCCTGGCCGCCCGCGCCGGGACCGTCGTCCGCGTGTTCGATACGCACTTGGACAGCGACAAGTACGACAGCCAGTTCAATTTCATATTTATCCTCCACGACGACGGTACTGCCGCTTTCTATGCCCACCTGCGGCAGCACTGCGCCGTGGTCCGCGAGGGGGACGCGGTGCAGGCGGGGCAGCACATCGCCGACTTGGGGCATCTCGGCAACCCCGTCGCCGACCTGCTTCACTTCGGCGTCTATCGCACCTGGCCGAACAGAGGCGGCGACGACCTGCCGGTGAATTTCCGCAACGCCCAGGGCCCGCTCGACTCCCGCGGCGGCCTCATCCAGAAGATGTTTTACCTGGCCTTGCCCTATTAACCGCTACTTCTGCTTTTTTCCGATGGTGCCGAAGAAACAAACCAAATTGGTCAAGTCTCGATATTGGAGGTTGCCAACAAGAGATTGGAATGAATAAAGTGCAAAGGCTAGCCAAAAAGTCCGTTTGCTTACGCTGCAAAGCTTGAAATTTTGTTATTCGCCTGCCGTTTCCCAGGGGTAGCCATTCCTGTCGAGGCAGTATTCTCCAGCGCTTTTCAGTTCCAGATCGCAGATGAAATCCAGGGCGGTCTGTCCGCCCAGGTAGGGCGCGTTGACCATGATCCGGTAGGTTCCCCGCGGCAGGTTGCATATTTCCATCTCCAGGTCGAACAAGCACATGCAGTGGCAGCCGGCTTCCTGCTCAATCTCCCTGATGGTAATTGTATGATTGCTCACCGTAATCGCGGTCATAATTTTCCCCGGGCAGCAGTTGAATGCCGTATTCTGATGGCTGAGATACAGCGTATTCTCGGAATATCGATAGCGAATGCATTCCTGTTCGTTTGCCGGAACGATGCTCGATGCCAGTCCTGCTGCGAATTTCTTGCAGCCGGATTGGTTGGTGAGCTTTCCCTGCGGTATTTCTTCTTGCTGTTGGTTGCATCCGCTGTGAAGAACAACGAACAAAAGCACTGTCAAAATCCATCCATGCACAGCCATTTTATTCATGCTCCACCTCTCCGCGCAATTGAGAGCATTTTTACTGCCAAAAATTCGCGTGATCCCTGTCGCACTTTCAGGACAATGACAGCAGCCATTGTAGCAAAAAAAAGACAATTATGGAGTGCCTGTCCGGCGCGCCTCATTCCGGGTCTTTTCCATGGCCGCATCGATCGCTTCAGGCAAAGCTACAAAGTCAAGCACTGATAATCATATAGAAGGTATCTCTTCTATAATGGTTTCCGCTGGTAAAATACCTTCAAATTGAACATGGATGTATTACAATGAGTTATTACGTGGGATTGGACCCCAGGCCTGAGAAAAACAAAAAAAGCTGCAGTAAAAACTTTTTGTTAAAAATATCAGTAAAATACTCAAGGAAAGACAACAAATGAGAAAAACGTTTACAATTACGTTGGCTGTGATGCTGACGGCGGGTTTCTTTCATGCCCCGGTTTTTGCCGGAACCGCTGTCAAAGTGGGGGTCAATATTTCCGGCTTGAATTTTGGCGGCAACGAGTATCGCTCTTTCCTGGGCCATGAAATATGGTGGCTTTTCACCAATAATCTCACCGGGTTCCAGGCTGGACTGTCTCATACCATTCGCCTGTCGAAAGGCCTGGCCCATCCCCAGACTCACCAGGAAGTGCCCGGAATATACGATTATTATCACGATGACACGACTCCACGGATGAATCGTTGGCTGCCGGAGTATATTTTACCGGGCGGCGCCAATTATGTTTCCGCGGTCTGGAAAGATTTCGCGCCCGGGCAAGCGGAATTGTATTCCAATATCGGCACATCGCTTTTGGCATACATCGTCGAACGGGTCAGCGGTGAGGAATATAGCGAGTATTGCCGGAATCATATTTTCCTGCCCCTTGACATGACCCATAGCGGTTTTTGGTTCAGGGACCTGGATATGGCGCGGGTGGCATTGCCGTATGACGACAATTATATCCCCTTTTATCATTACAGTTTCCTGGCGTACCCCGTGGGCGGCATAAAGAGTTCGATCGCGGAATTTTCCCATTTCCTTATCGCCTATATGAATGGCGGAATATACAAAGGGAGTCGGATTTTGAACCAGGACACCGTCAACCAGATATTGACCATTCAAAATCCCGCCAGCGGCACCTGCTTGCTCTGGCAGCACGGAGTGGGAAACTGGTACATGCACAACGGCGGCGAAAGAGGGTTCGCCACCCATGCGGCGTTTCAAAAGGATGACCGGCTGGGATTTATCATTTTTACCAACAAAGACAATGAATCGGTCTACCCGGTCAAAAGGCTTTATGAACTGATTCGCAATCAAGCCTACAAATATCGTTAGCTGAATTGCTGCCAGGTCTTACATTATTGCTTTTCTTTCGCTTCAGAACATCTTGATGGACCGGCTGGTACTTGAAATCATCATGTCAGTGCAAATGTCATATTGTAAGAACTGACACCAATGTCATCCCGCCCCGACGACCGCTTCCTGAAAATGATGCGCGGGCTCTTCTTCGAGGCCTCCTAGCTTTAGCGGCTGCAGCCGCTTCCAAAAACGAAAAAAAGGCCTGCGAGCTCGGAGCTCATTCGGCCTTCTTCCTCAGGGCGTCAAGCAGGCGGGCGTCGATGCGGTAGATGTCCCCGCTTTCGCCGTCTTCATTTTTTTGATACCTGAAGAAATAAAAGTCGCGCCCGCTCGGTGAGACCAGCGGAAAATCCTCGCCGGCGGCGGTGTTCACCTCGTCGCCCAGGTTGATCGACGGCCCCCAGTTTCCCTGCGGATCGCGAAAACTGACGTAGAGGTCCCAGCCGCCCCGCCCCCCGGGCCCGTTCATCCAGGCGGTGAGCAGGTAGCTCTCGTCGGGGGCGACAAAGGCGTGGCCGCCGACCAGGGCGCCCGGCTGCCGCGGGTCGAACAGCTTGACCGGCTCGGAGACGGCGGCGCCGTCGAAGGCGCAGCGCCACAATCCCTGCGATGAATAGTAAAGGTTGCCGGCCCGGCTCTGGCTGGCCCGCCACTGGTCTCCGGGCCCGTTGACCGGCGCGGGGAGCGGCCGGGGAGCGGACCAGCCGCTGTCCAGGCGCGCGACGAGCCAGATGTCGAAATCAGCGGCTGGAGCGCCGGCCTGCCTGGGGCGTTTGGAACTGAAATAAAGCCGCCGGCCGTCGGGGCTGAGAGAGGGCTCGCTGTCGCTGAAGGTGCCGGAGAAGGGAACGACCGTGGATGCCTGCCAGGCCCCATCCCGGCGGCAAGCATGGTGGATCTCCCATTGATTTGGGGCCTTCCTGACCGTGAAGAAGATCTCCTGTTCGTCGGGGCTCATGGCCAGGCAGAATTCGATCCGTTCCGGCAGGCTGATGATCCCCGGGGCGAAGACCTCCGCCTTGATGGCCGTTTCTTCTTCCTGGTCGGGCGCGGCCCACATGAAAGCGCAGCTCAACAATAAAACCAACGCGGCACTGGCGATTTTTTTCATTCTGTTCTCCTAAACAACGATTCTATTGAAAGTGATTTTTATCATAGGCCCTGCCTGTTCGGAATGTCAAGCTTATCATCCTGTCACAAAGTCAATTACCGTCCCCGAGGCTCCTTTACTTTTCAAGGCAAAAACGATAGCTTGGGAGCATGAAGGCCAGATGGAGATCGCTGCTCCTTTGCGGATGGGCCGTTTTCCCGGCACTGCCGTCCTCGTCAGGGCAGCAGGCATTCATCCAGCCCCTGGGCGTCGTCGATCCAGTCGTCCTAGAAAGGATCTCCTCCAGTCTGTCATCCTTCTTCGACATGGAAGTAAAGACCGCCTCCGAGCTCGCTCTTCCCGCCGAGGCTTATTACGCGCCGCGCCGGCGCTACCGCGCCGATCGTATCCTGGATTTCCTCGACAAGCTAGATATTGCATTGAAGGGGCAGGTCATCGGCGTCACGCAAAGGGATATCTCGGTCACCAAGGGCGCTATCCCCGACTGGGGCATATTCGGCTACAGCTTTGCCCCGGGCCGGGTCTGCGTGGTTTCGACCTTCCGCCTGAAGCATGGCCGGGCGACGCGCGAGTTGTTCCTCCAGCGCCTGGAGCGGGTGGCCCTTCATGAACTGGCCCACACCTTCGGCCTGCTGCACTGCCCCGGCGTCGGCTGCCTGATGGAGGACGCCCGCGGCGCCATCCGCACCGTGGACCGATCCGACGGCCTCTTCTGCGCTCGCTGCCGCAAGCAATTGGGCGATCGCCTGAAAAAGCAACGGGCCGATTAATTCAACAAAGCCAGGAGTGCTCTTGGATCAAAGTTCCAAAATCACAAAGTCAAGCATCGACCCTCAGAGCCTCCAATTTGTGAATATCTAATATCGACGGGCTGTTGCCCAATTAGGGTAAAAAAAAGCATCGTTAATACTCTGGCCTAAGCCGAAGATTTTGAGTGATTAAAGTCGTCTGGATCCAATAAATAAAGTTTCGCCATAAAAATCCCAATCGATTACCATTGAGTATAACCATGCCATTTGTTTTACTTTCCAACTTCCCATGTTGGGATATTTTTTTCAGGTTTTGCACTGTCGCCACCAGCAGCTGCTGAATGCTTACCCGCCACAATGCCCGCCAGCGAGCCCGCTTATATCCAAAACGTTTACCATAAGCATAACTCCTTTCCATAAGGTGCTGGCGCCGCTTCAAGTCTTTTATCCCTTCTTCGCTGGCCGCATCCTGCCGGCTGGCCGCAATCAGATCGTCTCCAGGCAAGCGATTGATGG
>Ga0307378_10002005_pt1 | contig 32037 bp, 27 predicted proteins | sample UN1MG_FD_202238 | JGI IMG/M metagenome (GOLD analysis project Ga0307378, IMG submission 202238) | Soil microbial communities from Risofladan, Vaasa, Finland - UN-1 | ecosystem: Environmental > Terrestrial > Soil > Coastal area > Acid sulfate soil | place: Finland: Risofladan, Vaasa | collected... | reverse complement strand
AGCGACAGGACGCTGTTCGTAAAGCTCGGCTACGCCTGGGTTTTATAAGAGCAACCATCCGGGAAAAACTGAGAAGCATTTTTTGGACCGGCTCGTTACTGCCGCCCGGGCTGGTAGTGCAAATCAAGAAACATTTTCTTCCTCCTCTACGTCTTAGTTATGGGAGAGGGCTAAGCAAAACTAATAAATGCGTATACCCAAAGGAAATCTCTGACAGGCTGCAGCAAATTCAACGAATTGATTTTAGAACGGAAGAGAAAGATGCGTGAAAATATACTTTCAATTTACCTCATAGCGCTTGTTCTTTCAGCAGTCTTCGCAGGCTACGCTGATGCCCTGATTCAAGATCCCGGAGATCAAGGAACCAAGCCACCACAGGCAATCCCCTTAGCCAATAATCCGATAAAGATCGACGGCATCGTTAATGACGAGGAATGGGGCGACGCCGCTGTTTTCGATGTTAACAACGAGATCCAGCCGGGCGAGAACATCCCAGCACCGGTAAATACCAAGTGCTACATCACCTACGACCACTCAAACCTCTACATTGCATTTATTTGCTTTGACGACAACCCGGCTGCAATCCGGGCTCATTATTCAGATCGCGATGACGGCTTCGACAACGACTTCATCGGTATCATTCTCGACACCTACAATGACGAGCGCCATGCCTATCAATTCTTCATCAATCCGTTTGGAATCCAGATGGACGGCATCCGTAACGAAGTCGGCGGGCCGGAAGAGGATTACGCCTGGGACGCGATCTGGGATACCGCGGGCCGCCTTACAGCTGAGGGCTACGAGGTAGAGGTAGCTATCCCGTTCAATCAGCTCAGCTTCAAACGCAGCGAGAAACCGCAGATCTGGGGCATCGTGGCGCTGAGAAATTATCCCCGCAGTCAGCGTCACCAGATCGCCAACATGAAATTTGACCGCGGTCGAAACTGTTTGCTCTGCCAATTTCCGAAATTCTCCGGCTTCCAAGGTGTCGAGCCCGGCAGAAACCTCGAGTTCAATCCCACCGTCACCGGCATCCGTACCGACGAGCGTGAGGACTTTCCCGACGGCGAGATGGCCGAGAGGGATTCGAACGCCGATGTCGGCCTCAGCGCGCGCTGGGGTATCACTTCCAACCTGACGCTCAACGCCGCAATCAATCCTGATTTCTCGAACGTCGAAGCCGACGCCGCCCAGCTCGACATAAACACCCAGTTCGCCCTCTATTACCCCGAGAAGCGGCCCTTCTTCCTCGAGGATTTCGACCTGTTCGAAGCCCCGGGCCAGGTGGTCTACACGCGCTCGGTCGCCGACCCGTCGTTCGGCGTCAAGCTAACTGGCAAGGTGGGTGAAAACGCCGTCGGTTTCTTCGTCGCGCGCGACGAGATAACCAACCTGATCTTTCCGGGCCCGGAGGATTCCAGCGCGACATCACTCGATATGAGAACCACTGACACTGTCTTCCGCCTCCGCCGCGATATCGGCAATACCTCAGCGATCGGTGTGATGCTTACCGATCGTGAGGGTGAGGAGTATTACAACCGAACGCTCAACGTCGACGGCATCTACCGCTTCAGCGAAAACGATTCGGTCACGTTCCATGCCGCAGGCACCCTGACAAGATACCCCGACTTCATCGCCCGGGATTTCGACCAGGAATCCGGCAGCTTCGGAGGGCACGGAGTATACGGCCAGTACTCGCGCTCGACGCGGAACTGGGGGGCGAATGTCTCATACCTGGGAATCAGCGACGGCTTCCGAGCCGACCTCGGATTTATGCCGCAAGTGGGATTCCATCAGGTCGGGGCGGAACTGGAGCGCACCTTTTGGGGTAAGAAGGACGATTGGTACACCCAGGTGTGGTTCGAGGCCAATTTCGACGAAATCCGAACTCGCGATAACGATGTCCTCGAGCGCGAATTTGAGATCGACGGAGGCTTTTCTTCAGCGCTGCAGTCTAACTTCTGGTTTAACGTCGGCCGGCGAAAGATGGGTTACCACAGCGAGCTCTTCGATCACAATTTCTATTACGGGGGATTTAACTTCAAACCCAGCGGCGACATCGAGGCCGGCTTCAGGGCACACCTTGGCGGCTGGGTGGATTTCGACAACATCAGGCCGGCCGACAGGGTCAGGCTGGTACCGTTCATCGACCACAGCTTCGGTCGCCATTTACTTACCAGTCTCTCTCACACTTTCTACAGACTTTCAGTCGAGGGAGGCCGCCTATTCCTCGCCAACCTCTCGGAGTTCAAGGTTGTCTACCAGTTTAATGCGCGCATGTTCCTGAGGGCGATCTTCCAATACGAAGATTTGAGGCTGAACGAAGAGCTCTATACGTTCGAGGTCGATCCAAAACAGAGGGAACTATTCACCCAGATCCTATTCTCCTACAAGCTCAATCCGCGTACGGTTCTCTTCCTAGGCTACTCGGATAACTACTTCGGCAGCGACGGCATCGACCTTACCCAGACCAGCCGCACTTTCTTCGCCAAGCTGGGTTACGCCTGGATTCTCTGAAGTGCCGGCGATTCGTGCGATGGCAATGCCGCCGCAGTCACTTCCAGGTGATCTCGACGACTCCTTCCGGCACGCCGTTCTCCGCCGGAGCGGCATTGATAAAGGCTCGTCCATGCTCGCTGCCTTTGAGATAGGCATTGAGGAAACCCAACACGTAACGGCATATTGTCCGGTAGCCGGTTTTCATCGGCTCGAGAGTTTTGCTGTCCGGCCCTTCCTCGAAGAATTGCGATAGCAGGATGTAATTAGATGAGAAGCCGATATGCCCCATGTCAGATACCTTCATCAGGCAAGCGTCGGCAACTGCGCGCTCGTGAAAGAAGGTGAGGTCCTCATCCTCGTTCTCGCCTGAGACGGCTAGCAAGAAAGGCACACTCAGTTCGCGCGAATAGGCGAACGGCGTCTCGTCGACCAGCGTCCTGTATTTTCCGTACGATATCGCACCCTCAAGGCTCACCACAGCATCGATGCCGAAGTTGCGTTTCGCCAGCATAACATTCGCCAGCCCGCCCCAACTGAATCCGACCGTCCCGATTTTCGAAGAATCCGCTCCAGGGAAATCCTTAAGCCGCGCACAGATGAATTCCAAGTCCCGTACCTGGGTCTCGACGCCCTGCAGGTCGACCGTCATCGCCTCGGAGAACATTCCCACCGAAGGGCATGCCGCCACGATGAAGCCGTGGCTCGCCAGATACTCGCAGAGAATCGCGTTGTCGTTTGCTCCGGCAAAACCTCCCGGCGCATACAGCACGAGGGGGAACGACCCGTCCGCCGGCTTCGCGTCCTTATGTGCCATTGTTGTCATGCTGAGAAACGCTTCGAAGTGCCCGGCAAGCTTGTCCTCTTGGGCGCCCCTTTCTTGCCAGTACTTCTTGAAATCTCCGAAAAGCAACTGACGCCGGTTTTCTTCAATCGGCCTGAAATCAGTTTTTGTCATTTCGATGAGCACGTACTCTTCGTATCTCAACAACTCTGCGTCGGAACTTTTTTCTGCCGGGTACCAGACCACTAATTGGATCGGGCGGGCGCTCGTGTCTCCGGTCGACTGTTTGAAACTCCTGCTGTGATCAAACACATGCTCAACTCTTAAGCCGACCGGGAATGGTCCCGGCTCTAGGCCCCGCCAAATGGGCGCCGTGGAATCATCCGAAATCATCGGAAAAACACCCATACAGGGTAGCACCAACAGCAGAAAGAACAGGTTCATGATTCCCCTCGCGATATGTGTTTATAACAATAATCATGATTGCGCGTCCGATGATGTGTCAACTGAGGGATACGGCATATGCCGGATTCGGTTCGATCTGCGATAAGGAATTAATGCTCGCTGCTGAATATGTTATAAAGCCTGCGGATTACCCTGAGGGCTGGGATTGATTCTTATCGCCATTGCCGGAGGCTCCTGCAGCGGAAAAACGACGCTCGCCGGTTTGATCGAAAAGCTGGCTCTTGAGCGCGGCTTGACCTGTGCCATCATTCCGCTCGACAACTATTACAAGCGCTCAAGCCTGATCCTTGAGGAGCGGATGAAGATCAACCACGACCTCCCGGAGGCTTTCGACTGGCCGCTCTTCCGCGAGCACCTCGCCCGCCTGGCAAACGGAAAAGCGACAGAAATGCCGCTCTACGATTACACCATCCACAACCGCACCGACAAGACGCAGCGCATCAATCCTCCCGATATGGTGGTGATAGAGGGGCTCTACACGCTACACGACGAAATAATCCGCGATATCTGCGACCTTACGATCTTCCTCGACTGCTCTTTCAAGGAACGCCGGAGGCGCAGGCTGGAGCGCGATATTGCCGAGCGCGGCAGGACGAGGGAATTCACAGAATACATGTTCGACAACGTCGCCGAGCCCGCCTTCATCAAGCAGGTACGACCCACCATCCGCTGGGCTAATATCGTAGCCTGCGATGCGAAAGGTGTTGTAACAGATGTCGACGCATTTCTCGAAAGTGCTTGCTCAGGCAATCTGCGCTGATCTCATCGCGCTATACTACTTGCGCACCGCTTTCCGAAACGGCATATTGATAAGCAAAACAAACAAAACCGAGATTCGAAAGAGCTTAGAGTGAGGGCACTTAACAGGATCATTTCGAAACTTGATACCGGCCGTGTTGTTTTGCTCGGCGGTGCCACCGGCACCGAGCTGGCACGACGCGGGGCTAATTTTTCGAAGCCGTTGTGGTCGGCGCAAGCGCTGCTGGACAATCCCAAATTGGTGCGCGAGATACACACCGATTACATCCGCGCCGGCGCCGAAATTGTTATCGCAAACACCTTCCGCACCGCAAGGGTGACTCTCGCAGAAGCGGGCTATGGTAACCTTGCCGACGAGCTGCCCGACATGGCTGTCTCGCTCCTGTTGCTGGCTATCGAGTCAGAAAACGCGCAGGACAGGGTTGTCCCCACCGGCTGCCTCTCACCATTGCTGGGCGGCACCAACTCTTCGCAAAACCTCACGGATACGGAACTGGAAGGCGAGCATGAGGAACACGCCGTCCGCCAGACTCTGGCAGGAGCAGAGCTTATCGCAGTCGAAACCATGGTGACTGTGCGCGAGGCGGTGATTGCTCTGCGCGCCGCAAAGGCGGCGGGAGTTCCGGCAATAGTCAGCTTCGTTCCCACCGACGCCCGTCACATCATGTCCGGCGAGACCATCGACACAGCCGTGCGGGCCGTCGAGCCCCTGCGGCCACTGGCCATCTCTCTCAACTGCTGCCCGACTGAAATCATGGATAAGGCACTCCCTACGCTCAGATCGCTGACCAATCTGCCGGTTGGAGCCTATGCACACATGGGGATTCCGGGCAGAGAAGATCAAAGCAAAGACGAGAGTGAAATTACCGCGACCCAGTACGCTGCAAGAGCGGAAGAATGGGTCGAACGAGGGCTTAACATCATCGGAACCTGTTGCGGCTCCACGCCCGAATTCACCGCAGCCCTCTATGAGAGACTGATAATGGGAAAAGAAGGTAAGTAGCAATAAAATACTTTCCGCCCGCGATTTTGATATTCTTCTCGCGAGCGTTCTTTCTGAAGGAGCCTGTCATGAAACCGAAGTCTCCGGCCGTATTCCTAGTCTTTGCCCTCGTTCTTTTCAGCTCATTGGCAACCGCCGACGATGAGCTTCTGACCGTTGCTGAGCGTTCCGGTTACACGGAAACCTCTCGCAATGCTGATGTCATCGCCTTCGCCCGCGAGCTTGCCGCCCGCAGCGATGAGATCAGGCTGGACTGGCTTGGCCGCAGCATAAGCGGAAATCCCATCCCGCTGCTGATTTTGGGCAAGCCCGTTCCTTCCAAACCCTCCGATCTGATCGGCGACAAACGCCTTTGCGTCTACATCCAGGCCAACATCCACGCCGGCGAGGTCGAAGGCAAAGAGGCGACGTTGATGCTCGCCCGCGATATCCTGCTCGGCGACCTCTCCCCTCTCCTCGACGATCTCGTCATCCTGATAGTCCCCAACCTCAACACCGAGGGCAACGACCAAATCAGCCCGGATAATCGCAGATATCAGGGCGGGCCGGAGAAGGGTGTCGGGCTGCGCTACACTTATCAGAATTTCGATCTCAACCGCGACTGGATGAAGCTCGAAAGCCCCGAAGCCCGCAGCGTGGTGAAGCTGCTGAATGAGTGGGACCCTGCCGTGCTGGTCGACTGCCACACTACCAATGGCTCATTCCACCGCGAGCCTATTACCTACGCCCCGGCTTACAACCCCAGCGGCGACCCCGAAGTGCTCGCCTACAACACCGATGTTCTCGTGCGTGCCGCCGACGACAGACTCAAGGAAGTATTTGGCTACGAGTCGATTCCCTACGGCAACTTCACCGACCGCAACGATCCCACCAAGGGATGGACGACCTTCTCCCACCATCCGCGCTACACGACCAACTACGTCGGGCTGCGCAACCGGCTGGCAATCCTGATCGAGACCTATGCCTACGCCGAATTCAGCACGCGCGTTCTATCCAACTACGGCTACCTCGAGGCGATCCTGTACCACTGCGCCGGCGACAAGGAGACAATCGCCGGCCTGATCGCCGACGCCGACGCCAAGTCATATGAGCGCCTGCAGGGGCTTTCTGTCGAGCGCGACCGAATCGTAAACGAGGCCAAAGTCGAGGTCCTGCCGGAGCCGCTTGATATTCTCAGCTACGGATTCGAGTCCTATACCGACGACCGCGGCCACCAACGCCTACGCCCGACGGAAGTCGAGAAAACTTACACCGTCCCCCACTACGGCAAGTTTGTCGGAACGTCCTGGCTGCCGATGGCTTACGCCTATTTCCTGCCGCTGGGGATGGAGGACGCCGTCGCAAAGTTGCGCCAACACGGCATAGTCGTTGAACGGCTGACACGTGATACGAATTTGAAAGTAAGCCGCTTCAAGATCGAAGGTATCGAGAGCGCGGAGTATATTTACCAAGGCCACCGCTTCACGACTGTCAAAGGCTCGTGGGAAGAAAACGAGGAAAGCCTCCCCGCCGGCACCTGGGTGGTGCGCACCGCCCAACCGCTGGGAACATTGGCAGCTTATTTGCTGGAGCCCGAAAGCGACGATGGCTTGATCACCTGGAATCTGTTCGACCGCTACCTGACCCGCCAATGGGGCGGCGGTTTCGGAAGCTTCCCAGTCCTCAAGCTGATGCAGCCGCAAAACCTGCCCGCCGAGGTGCCTGCGCCTTGACCCGTTAACACGGACTGCAGGGGAATAGGGACAATTCGGAATTGATGACCGTACGGAATGCACGATGAAGGGGTGAGTTCCGCCAGCCTGCCTCTTTTGCGGAACACGGCCGAATATGCTACATTTGCACTAATCTCAGGAGCATAGTAGCCGATAAGGATTGCTTGATCTCACCCTTCTGCGTAGTCGGCTGAGAACCGAGATCCATAGATGGCCTGAAGATAAACTTTCTTGGAATGGTTTAATCGAAAATGTCCGATTTTATTCAGTTTGGCACCATCAGGACCCTTCACAACATCGGAAACCGCGATGTCGGGAGCCTCAACCAGAAGCTGAAGAAGTACAGCCGTAACCGCCCGATGGCCTTGCTTATGCCCAGTCTTTATTCCGATCTTTTCTCGCCGGCGATGGACGGCATACTCGCTATCCTGCGCAAGGTAGAATATCTCGATCAAGTAGTGATTGCTCTCGACCGCGCCGACGCGAGGCAGTTCAAGGAGTCAAAAGAGAAAATTGCCCAACTGCCACAGCACGTCAGGCTGGTCTGGCTCGACGGCGAGCGCATCCAAAAGATGTTTTCCGTTGTGGAAAGCTTTGGGCTGGAGACCGGAAAACCTGGTAAAGGGCGCGCAGTCTGGATGTCGCTCGGTTATGTAATCGCCTCCGAGCGTTCGACCCAAGTTGTCCTTCACGATTGCGACATCATCACCTACTCTGAGGAATTCCTCGCCCGCCTCTGTTTCCCGCTGATGAATCCGCGCCTCGGCTTCGAATTCGTCAAAGGCTACTACCCGCGCTTCTCCGATCGCCTTAACGGCCGCGTGGTTCGCCTTTTTGTTATCCCCTTGGTGAACGCACTAATCACCATCATCGGGCACCACCCGTTGCTGGAGTTCCTGCGCAGCTTCCGCTACCCTCTTGCCGGCGAGTTCGGCATGAGCATGGACCTGGCCAAGAGCCTGCGCATCCCATATGACTGGGGTATCGAGGTATCCGTCCTTGCTGAGATCTTCCGTATGATTAATCCGCGCCAGGTTTGCCAGGTCGATATCTGTGACCAATACGATCACAAGCATCAGGACCTGTCTGACGATAATCCCGAGGGCGGGCTGATGAAAATGGCGATCGACATCGCGGTCTCGATCATCCGCAGCCTGGCGACCGAGGGAGTCGTGATGTCGCCGAGTTTTTTCTCGACACTGCGGATTACTTATTTGCGCAAGGCGCAGGATGCCATTCAAACCTACAACGGCGTCGCAGACCTTAACAACCTAGAATTCGACCGGCATTCAGAGGGCAGGGCGGTTGAGGCTTTCGCCACCTCAATCAGGTACGCCGGCGAGGCATATATCAGCGGACCGCTTTCGCAACCCCTGATAACAAACTGGAACCGGGTTATCTCGGCTGAGCCTACCTTCCTCGACCAGCTTGTGGAGGCCGTCGAACAGGATAATCTCTCCCCGGTTTCTGTCTGAAACAGCGTGAAAGGAGCACACAATTGAAGTTCACAACAGCGCTCAGGGCGGAGGCGCGCCGCAAGATCGAGGCAATGGAATCCGCCGATATCGTTGTCGGCATTCCTGCTTATAATAATTCCCCGACTATAGAACATGTGGTCACCGCGGTAAGCAAGGGTCTCAAGCGCTATTTCAATGGCATGCGCAGCGTGATTGTCGTCTCCGACGGCGGCTCCGTCGACGATACGCGGGAACAAGCCCGCAACGCGGAAATCGAGCCGTGGGTGGAACGGGTTGTCAGCATTTATAGGGGTGTCTCCGGCAAGGGCACGGCAATCCGTCAAATCTTCGAGGTCGCCGGCACCCTCGGCGCGCGCGCTTGCGCGATGGTCGATTCCGATCTGCGCTCGATCACTCCCGAGTGGATACGCAACCTTCTGCGCCCGGTGACCGAAGGCGGCTACGACTACGTCACGCCCTACTACAACCGCTACAAGTACGACGGCACAATCACTAACAACATCGTTTACTTTCTCACGCGCTCGCTCTACGGAAAACGTGTGCGCCAGCCCATCGGCGGAGACTTCGCCTTCAGCCCGAAGATGATCAAGTACTGCAAGGACCAGGACGTCTGGCAGACCGATGTCGGCCGTTTCGGCATTGATATCTGGCTCACCACCACTGCCATCGTGCAGAAATTCAAGATTTGCCAGGTTCGCCTTGGGGCAAAGGTTCACGATGTCAAGGATCCCGTCTCGCACCTCGGTCCTATGTTCCGGCAGGTCGTCGATACGATGATGGTGTTGATGGACGAAAACGCCTTCTACTGGATGAAGGTCGAAGGCAGCACCAAGGTTCCGATACTTGGCAAGGTTCACTCACAGGAGCCGGCACCCTTCGACGTCGACCACGCAACCCTCGTTCACCGCTTCAAGATCGGCTACCAGCAGTTCAGTTCAGTCTGGAAAGGATTCCTTGCAGAGGATAATTACAAGCAGCTGCAGACGATGGCCCGCCTCTCGCCAGGGAAATTCGTCTTCCCCGACGAATTGTGGTGCAAGGTACTCTTCGACTACGCGGTCGCCTTCCACTCCTGGGAAGCCAACCGCCACGTGCTCACCACGTTGATGACGCCGCTCTACTACGCCCGCATCGCATCATTCATCAACGCTACCAAGGAGATGAGCAACCGCGAGGCGGAGCAGCAGATCGAGAAGGCGGCGGAGACGTTCGAAGACCTCAAGCCCTATCTGGTCGAACGCTGGCGCACGATGAGCGAAGAACTTGCCTGGCGCGAGCCGGGCAGGATCAATACCTGATCCGCCCCTTCGACATGAGAAAGCCCGGGATCATCTCCCGGGCTTCCGATGTGCAGCAAGAGGGGATTTTGTAAATCAGTCCTTGAATGCTGCGATCAACGCCTGGAAAGTCTGCTTCGCGTCGCCGAAGACCATGCGCGTGTTGGGGTAGAAGAACAGCTCGTTCTGGATGCCGGCGAAGCCCGCGGCCATCGAGCGCTTGAGCACGAAGACGGTCTTCGCCTTGTCCACGTCGATGATCGGCATACCGTAGATCGGGCTGCCTTTGTCGTGCCGCGCGGCGGGATTGACTACGTCGTTGGCCCCGATGACCACCGCCACATCCATGTTCGGCATGATCGGGTTTATCGCGTCCATTTCGTAGAGCTTGTCATAGGGCACGTCGGCCTCGGCGAGCAGCACGTTCATGTGGCCCGGCATGCGGCCCGCCACCGGATGGATGGCATAGTAAACCTCGGTGCCGTTCTCCTCCAGCAGACCTGCCAGTTCCTTGACCACATGCTGCGCCTGGGCCACGGCCATGCCGTAACCGGGCACAAAGACGACGCTGCTTGCAGCCTCGAGCACGTAATAGGCGTCCTGTGGGCTGAGCGACTTGACCTCGCCCTCAACGCCCTTGCCGCCGACGGTTGTGGCGTCGGATGAACCGAAGGCGCTAAAAAGTACGTTGATCAGCGAGCGGTTCATCGCCTTGCACATGATCGCGGTCAGGATCAGGCCGCTGGCGCCCACGAGCGCGCCGGTGGCAATCAGCATCTGGTTTTGGGTCACAAATCCGGCCGCCGCCGCCGCCATCCCGGAGTAAGAGTTGAGCAGCGAGATGACGACCGGCATGTCGCCGCCGCCGATGGCGTTGACTGCGAAGACACCGAGAAGCAGCGATATCACCACGACCGTGTAGAGCGCCCAGAGGTTGCCAGCGGGGTTGATGAAGAAAAGCACTGCGCTGGCGATCGCCGCCGCCAGGATGATGAACGAGATGATGTTCTGGCCCGGCAGGGCAACGGCCTTGTCGCCCATCACGCCCGAAAGCTTGCCCCAGGCGACGATGCTGCCGCTGAAAGTCACGCCGCCGATTAAAACCGCGAGGCTGATGACCACCGCATCGTAGGTCGGCACGAGGCCGATGTCGAGCTTCTGGTGGTAATCGGCGAGGCCGACCAGCAGGCTGGCGAGGCCGCCGAAGCCGTTGAACAGGGCCACCATCTCAGGCATCTGAGTCATCGAAACCAGTCGGGCGGTGACGGCGCCGACGAGCGCGCCGATGACGAACCCGATTAATATCCATGAAAACTCGATCACACCCAGCAGCGTCGCCACTATCGCCAGCAGCATGCCGACCGCCGACAGCATGTTGCCGCGCCGCGCGGTGGCAGGCGAACTCATCATCTTCAGGCCGAAGATGAACAAGGCCACCGCCACCATGTAGGCGGGCTGCTGAATCAGAGGTAAAATTTCCTGACTTATCATTGCCTGACTCCTCGACTCCGCTTATTTCTTCCTGAACATCGATAGCATCCTGTCGGTAACCAGGTAGCCGCCGACGACGTTGATCGTCGCCAGGGCGACCGCGGCCGTGCCGAGGACGATCGTCAGCCAACCGATACCCGTGCCGGCGCTGATCAAAGCCGCGACGATTGTGATGCCCGATATTGCGTTAGACCCGCTCATCAGCGGAGTGTGGAGGGTGGCCGGCACTTTTGAGATAAGTTCAAAGCCGAGGAATACAGCCAGCATCAAAACAAAAAGCAGAAAAAGAAGTAGCTCAATAGTCATGACAACCTCACTTCTGCATTGATTCTTTGATCATTTCGTTGCGAACCTCGCCTCCGTGGATTACCAAGGCACCGCTCATGATCTCGTCCTCGAGGTTGATCTCGAGGGCTTCCTCTTCCTTGTTCCAGAAGTGATCGATGAGCGCCAGGAGGTTCGAGGCGTACATCAGGCTCGCGTGCGTCGCCACGCGGTTGGGCAGTTTGCCAAGGCCGATGATCTTTGTGCCGTTGGGTGTGACCACCTCCTCGTTCAGCTTAGAGCCGGCGACGTTGCCACCCGTCTCGACCGCCATGTCGACAATCACGCTGCCCGGCTTCATACCCGCAACCATATCCTCGGTGACAATCAACGGCGCCTTGCGGCCGAATACCTGCGCTGTGGTGATCACCACGTCGGCGTTGGCACAGTGCTTCGCCAACGCTTCGCGCTGCCTGGCGAGCTGCTCGTCAGTCAGGGCCTTGGCGTATCCGTCTTTCGTCTGCCCGGTCTCGCCGAGGTCCACGATGACGAATTTCGCACCGAGCGACTCAACCTGCTCCCTGACGACGTCGCGCGTGTCGAAAGCCTCCACCCGCGCGCCAAGGCGCTTGGCTGTGGCGATAGCCTGCAGACCCGCAACGCCGGCTCCGATAATGAAAACGCGCGCGGGCGGGATCGTGCCGGCGGGCGTCATCATCATCGGGAAGATTTTCTTCATTCGCTCGGCGACAAGCACCACTGCCACGTAGCCGCCGAGGTTGGCCTGCGAGCTGAGAGCGTCCATTTTCTGAGCAAGCGTGGTGCGCGGTAGAAACTCCATGCTGATAGCGCTGATGCCGCCCCCGGCAAGCGTTTCGACGAGATCGTGGCTGTTCAGCGGATCGAGAAAGCCGATCAGCAGCGCGCCTCGTTTCATCTTCGCAGCTTCGTCGGGTGTCAGCTTGTCCAGCACCGTGACGATGTCGGCATCGGCCAGCGCGGCAGGCCGGTCGCCGGCAAGCTTTGCGCCGGCCTCTGCAAAGGCCTCGTCGCTGAAGCCGGAGCCATCGCCGGCGCTCTTCTCGACATGCACCTCGAGGCCGAGCTCGACAAGTCTCTTCACCGTTTCGGGAACTGCTGCTACCCGGTGCTCGCCGGGAGAGACTTCCCGCGGAACAAATAATTTCATAACTGTGCTCTCATTTTGGTGATTCGACCGCCGCCACACCCGCGGCGACTCCTCGTGTTCCCATTATTGATATACAAATGTAGGCGTGATTCTATTTCGCGCGCAAATACTTATCTACATCCATTATTGACCACCTTTTCTCCCTTGCCGGGTTGACCACTCTCAATCCCGAGGTTAGAATCCAACGTCGTAAAATTGATATTTATTTCACAATTCCTTACGGAGGGGAGATTGTTCAAAATAAAACGAAAAACGGAACTCGCTCCCGACATCTGCCGCTTCGAGGTCGAGGCTCCTCTTATTGCCAGGAAGAGGAAGCCGGGACAGTTCGTCATCATTCGGGTTACCGATACGGGAGAACGTATTCCGCTGACGATCGCTGATTCCGACAGCGACGCGGGTACGATCACGATCATCGCCCAGGGTGTCGGCAAGACCACCAAGATGCTCAACATGCTGGAAGTCGGCGATAGCATTCACGACGTCGTCGGCCCGCTCGGGTCGCCGACCCATATCGAAGACTTCGGCACCGCCGTTATCATCGGCGGCGGCGTAGGCATAGCCATCGCTTTCCCCATCGCCAAGGGCATGAAAGAGGCCGGCAACGAGGTCGTCTCGATCATCGGCGCGCGCAGTAAGGACCTGATGCTGCTCGAGGACGAGATTCGCGAGATATCCGACGAAGTGGTCATCACTACCGACGACGGCTCCTACGGGATTCACGGCTTCGTCACCGACGCCCTCAAGAAGCTGATCGAGGAGGGCCGCAAAATCGGCGTCGTCGTCGCCATCGGGCCGGTGGTGATGATGCAGGCGATCGCCGAGCTGACGCGTCCGCACGGGATCAAGACGATCGTCAGCCTCAACCCGATCATGATCGACGGCACCGGCATGTGCGGCGGCTGCCGCGTTGCAGTCGGCGGTGAAGTCAAGTTCGCCTGCGTCGACGGGCCAGAGTTCGATGCCCACGAGGTCGATTTCGAGGACCTCAAGATTCGCCTGAGCGCCTTCCGCAAGTACGAGCAGGACGCCCTGGAGCGCTGGGGCCACGAGTGCCAACTGGATGAGCAACAGGAGGGGAAGGGCAATGGCTGACGAGAAAAAGCTATCCGTCAAGGACAAGATGAAGATCCTCCGCGTGCAAATGCGCGAGCAGGATCCCGTTGCCCGCGCCCACTACTTCACCGAGGTCAATCTCGGTTACACCGAGGAGATGGCGCTCACCGAGGCCAGCCGTTGCCTGATGTGCAAGAAGCCGAGCTGCATTGATGGCTGCCCCGTCGAGGTCGACATCCCGGGCTTTATCCAGATGATTCTCGATCGCGATTTCCTGGGCGCCAGCGCTGTGGTCAAGGAAACCAACCTGCTGGGCGCGGTCTGCGGACGCGTCTGCCCCCAGGAGGAGCAGTGCGAGGGCTCCTGCGTTCTCGCCAAGAAAGGCGACCCGGTGGCGATAGGCCACCTGGAGCGCTTCGTCAGCGACTACGACCGCGAGCACGGCAAGGCCGTTGATCCGCCACAGATCAAGAAGAGCGGCCGCAAGGTGGCCATCGTCGGCAGCGGCCCTTCGGGCCTGACTGCCGCCAGCGACCTGGCGAAGCTGGGCCACGAGGTGGTTATCTTCGAGGCGTTGCACGCGCCCGGCGGCGTGCTGATCTACGGCATCCCCGAGTTCCGCTTGCCCAAGTCTATTCTTGCCTATGAGATCGGCAACATCTGCAAGCTCGGCGTCGACATCCGTGTCAACCAGATCATCGGCAAGCTCTTCACCATCGATGAGCTGATGAACGAGGAGGGCTTCGACGCAGTCTTCATCGGCACCGGCGCAGGCACACCGAAGATGGCCAGGATCCCTGGCGAGAACCTTGTAGGCGTGATGAGCGCCAACGAGTTCCTCGTGCGCGCCATCCTGATGCACAGCTTCGAGTTCCCCATTCACGATACACCGACGCTGGTGGGCAAGCGTGTAGGCGTTATCGGCGGCGGCAACACCGCAATGGACGTCGCCCGCACCGCCAAACGCCTCGGCGCCGAGAAGAGCTACGTCCTCTACCGCCGCGGCATGGAGGAGATGCCCGCCCGTAACGAAGAGATTCATCACGCCAAGGAGGAGGGAATCCTCTTCGAGCTGCTGATCAGCCCCGTGCAGTTTCTCGGCGAGAACGGCCGCCTGACCGGCATCGAGATGATGCGCTGCGAGCTCGGCCAGCCCGACGACAGCGGGCGCCGCCGGCCTGTGCCGATCAAGGGCAGCAACTTCGTGGTCGATCTAGACGTCTGCTGCGTCGCCATCGGCACCAACGCTAACCCGCTGATCGCCCAGACCACACCCGATCTCCAGCTCAACAAGTGGGGTTACATTGATGTCAACGAGGAGACGATGATGAGTCTCTCCAAGCCGGGTGTGTTCGCCGGCGGCGACATTGTCACCGGCGCGGCGACGGTCATCTTGGCCATGGGCGCCGGCCGCACCGCCGCCCGCGGCATTCATAACTACCTCAAGTCGCTCGACTGAATCACGGCAACTGACCGAAAGCTACGGAAGCCGGGCCTGAGCGCCCGGCTTTTTCACATCACCACGGCGGTGCCGTAGGCGAGCACCTCTGAAGCGGACTGCATCACGTCGGCCGTCGTCAGCCTCATGCCGACCACGGCGTTGGCGCCCAACGCCTCGGCTTCCGCAACCATCCGCTCGATAGCCTGCTCGCGCGCCTCGGTCATCATCTCCGTGTAGCCCTTGATCTCGCCGCCGACGATCTGCTTGAGCCCAGCCAGGATGTCCTTGCCGATGTGCTTCGCGCGCACCGTGTTGCCACGCACCAGGCCGCAGATGCGAACGATCTGCTTGCCGGGAATCGACTCCAATGTCGTCAGGATCATTTCTCTCCCCTATGCTCGTCCTGTTTCGCCGCTCTCGATATTACTTCTTTTCGCGCTTGGCTGCACAGCCGGGGACCTCGATTGTGGCGCCGGCAATCCGCAAGTATACTTGGAGAGGGTGTACGGATTATTCCCGCCATTTGTTTTCGCACAAGGAGGGGACAATGAAGAAATCGGATTACCGATCCGGTGTCAGCCGACGTGTATTCCTGGGGAGCTCCGCCGCGGCGGCTTTCGCTCTGGGTTCGCCGCGCCTCACGGCCGCCGGAGGCGGATCACTTTCGACCGCCGGGATAGCGGGCTTGAGAGCGCATACCTCGCCGGACGACGAGGCATTCTGGCGGGCTGTGCGCCAAGCGACGATGCTGAATCCCGAAATCGTTTTCCTCAACGACGGTTCCTACAGCGCACCGCCGCGCCCGGTGTTCGACGCGCTGCTCAAATACAACCGTCTGGTCACTGAGGATCCCTCGCAGCAAGGCGTGCTTTCGGGCAAATGTGAAGGGGAGGTGCGGCCGAAGCTGGCGGCCTTCATCGGCGCCGTTGCCGACGAAGTCGCCCTGACGCGCAACACCACCGACGGCATGAGCATAGTCGCCGGCGGGCTGAAGATCGGCCGCGGCGACGAGGTGCTGACCACATATCACGAACATCCGGGCGGCATCGAACCCTGGCGCCTGCGCTCCGCGCGCGACGGCATCGAGGTGCGGGAGATCACCTTCCCCAATCCGCCTGCCAGCCCCGAGCAACTTCTGAACATAATCAACGACGCCATCGGCCCGAAGACGAAGATTATCTCCTTCTGCCACATGACCTGCACCACCGGCCTGATCTTCCCCGCGAAGGAGATCTGCGCCCTCGCCCGTGACAAGGGCATCTACTCCGTCGTCGACGGAGCGCACCCGCTCGGCATGTTCCCCTTCGACCTGCACGACATCGACCCCGACTTCTATGCCAACAGCCCCCACAAGTGGCTCGGCGCACCGCTGGGCAACGGCTTCCTCTACGTCCGGCCCGATAAAACCGACCACGTCTGGCCGATGCACGCCAGCGCAGGCTGGGACCGCACCGATGCGCGCCGCTTCGAGTGCTACGGAACGCGTGACTGGCCGGTCACCGCCTGCGTCGGCGACGCGATCGAATTCCAGCTCGCCGTCGGCTTGGAGCGCATCGAGACGCGCGGCCGCAACCTGATGACCCACTTCAAGACGAAGGTACGGGAGATCCCCGGTGTCGCGCTGTGGACGCCGATGGACCCGCGTCTGAGCTGCTCGCTGGCTGCGATCTCGATCCGCGAGATCCCCCTCGCGAAAATCATGGAGTACCTCAAGGAGAAGTACGCGATCGTCAGCCGCGGTGTCGGCTACGACCTCAACGCCGTGCGTTTCTCTACCCACTACTTCAACACTTACGAGGAGGTCGAGATCGCGTTGCACGGCATCCGCGAGATCGCGGAGTCGAGGACACTGGAGACCTAACCGTTGCGACCATGCCGCAGGGTGTAAACCGAGCGCGGCAGGTAGAGTAAAGGGGGCCTTGCGGCCCCCTTCCGCCCCGGATTTGTTCGAATCAATCTTCGTTACTGGATCTCGATCGTTTTCTTGCTGGCCTTGGTGTTGTTGTCGCGGTCGCTGTCGGGGATAGCTTCGGCCTCGTCGACGATGGCGATGACGTAGTAATTCCCCGCGCCGATGGACAACGGCAGCAGGAAGGTCTTCTTGATCCTTTTACCCTTGCGCTTGTTGAGAGCGGGTAGGACTGCGCTGTCGATCTTGATGTCGGAGCCGGAGAGCTCGTCATCCGGCGAGAGATAGAATGTCACGTCGGTTGCCGGCGCGTCTTTTTTGCCCTTGTTTTTTATCCGGGCGATCAGCGTGATCTGGTCGCCGGGGCTGAAAAAGCGGAATTTCGCCTTGCACATCCGGACCATCAGGTCGGCATCGCCGGCGCCGCCGCCCCCTCCGCCGCCGCCGTCATTGAGGTAGTGGTGAATAATATTGAAGATGAAGTCCCTGCTATCAGAACTGTCGATCAAATAGTCTTGGAAAGCATAGAGGTTGCCGATCAGATAGATATGGCCTTGGTTATTGACATTGTCGTTATAGCCGGATACAGCAGTTCCTCCTGCCCAAGCAAGTGGCTTTCCACCGGGGCTACCGGAGGGCGTATAAGAAACTGTCTTAAAATCGCCAATGACCGATGAGACATTATATGGATTGCTACCGAAGGGGGATGCGAAACTGGTCATAACATTGTTTGCACCATAGTTCATATAATGACTGATACCGCAACTATGGAAAGTAGTTAGGACAACCTGTCTGGCACCCCAGTTCATATCTGATTCAACAGCAATCCTTGACGCATTATCAGTCCATGGATACCAAAGAGCGATTAAACATCCCCCATTTCGAATCCACTGAAGCAATAACTGGGCATGTGAGTCGGGAACAGTGGCCTGGAACCTTCCTGGGAGAATGAGAATGTCGTAACCCGATAAGTTTGTGAAGCCTGATGTCAGGCTGTCGACCGTGGCACCTGGGAATTCGCTCTCGAGGTAAGTTTTCAGCTTGCTGTATTTATTACTAAGCGTGAAGCCCGCATAGGGGCTGTAGCTTTCGCTGAAGGCGATCTTGGGTGCCGTGGCGTCGCCGCGGCGTTTGTGCTTCTCGGCCGACGCCGGAACGGCGGCGACCAGAACGATCAGAACCACGGCAAGAAAGCAGTAGTGCGTACGCATATTTTTACCCCCTGGTGTCTGCAAATGCAGGAATTACCTTAATCTAACTCCATTCCGGCGATTATTCAACCATTTAGTCGGAAAAGTTACCAGAAATCAGCACTTAATACGAGAAAATCGCCGGCGGTTCAGCGTGTCGAGGTGGTGTCCACATCGGCCTGGGCGACGCGCCAGGCTTTGAGATCCTCGAGAATCTGTGCGGCCAGTTCAGCGTTGGTCACTTTGGAAAAGATCTTGCCGGCGCTGCGGGCGTCGATTTGCGAGAGCACGTAGAGCGCAGTGGTGCGGTTGCGCTCGTAGAGGGCGATCAGCTGTGCCGCGGCAATGTTGGCTTTTGTGCTTTTGAGTGTGTTGGCGATCTGGGTTATGCGCTCGCTTAGGCGCTCCTGCTCCTGGCGCTCGAACTCGGCCTTGGCAGCGTCGAGTGCGGTGCGCTCGTCAGCGATCTCGCGTCGCATGCGCAGCAGGTCGCGCTCGAGCACGGTCAACTCCTGCTCCCTGCGTGCCACGGCTTCCTCGCGCTCGCGCAGGTCGTCGGTCTTCAGCTGCTGCGTGGGTGCCGGAGCGGTCGATTCGCTTTTTTCCTGTGCGGGATTCTCCCCCCGGGCGCTACCCGAGCCGAGGATGTCAACAGAGGGGTTGCCGACCGAACCGGTCAGGTAGAGAAAGCCGAAATAGGCGATCACCAGTGCCGGGATAATCACCAGCAGCCTTGTCATCAATTTCCCGGTAATTCGCATGGCATGTTCCTCCGTTCAGCTGGAAGCGCTCCACAACGCCGCGCTCAACTCCCCCGCGCCGCGAAGCGTGGCTATGTCGTCGATAACCGACTGCTCGAAGCGGCGCAGTTCCTGCAGATAGCGGTCGTAGTCGCGCAGGCGAAGTTCCTCGACTGTCTTGCGGTCCTTGATCCTCGCAATGAGTTCTTCCCGCCTGCGCTCCAGTTCGTCTTCCGCCGCCGCCACGATCTTTGCCTGCTCTTCCGTCCTCTCGCGCAACCGCACAATATAGCGGTCGTAAAGCAGCTGGATGGCGACGTCGATGCAGCGCTTGCGCAAAGCTGCGAGATCCTTGTTGAGTTTGACCAATTCCGCTCTCAGGTCATCCAGCTTTTCGACGGCGATGGTCAGCTGTTGTAATGCAATGCGGAACAGCCGCTCCGCCTCGTCCTCGAATATCTGCCGCACGCGCATCAGCGTCTGCAGCCTGAAGCTGTACTTTTTCATTTCAGCTCTCAGCCTGCGGTTCGATACCCGCGATGCTGGTCAGCCTCCGCACCGAGTCCTCCAGGAGGTAGGGGTCGTCCACTTCCTGCTGCATGAAAGCATTGAAGGAATCGATCTTGTCGATCGCCTCGTCGATCTTGGGATTCGCGCCCCGCTTGTAGGCGCCGATATTGATCATGTCCTCGGCGCGGACGTAGGCGGCCAGCAGGTCGCGGAAGTGGCCCGCAGCCCTTGAGTGCTCCTCCGAGGAGACTGTTTTCATCAAGCGGCTGATGCTTTGCAGCACGTCGATTGCGGGATAATGATTGCGGGCAGCCAGCTCGCGGCTGAGGATGATGTGGCCGTCGAGGATGGCGCGGCTGTGGTCGGCGATCGGGTCAGTGAGGTCGTCGCCCTCTACAAGCACTGTGTAGAAGCCGGTGATCGTGCCCTTGCCCGTGAACGCCCCTGCGCGCTCGTAGAGTTGCGGCATCAGGGTGAAGACGCTCGGTGTGTAGCCCTTCGACGACGGCGGCTCGCCGATCGAGAGCCCTACCTCGCGCTGGGCCATCGCAAAGCGGGTGACCGAATCCATCATCAGCAGCACGTCCATGCCCTGATCGGAGAAGAATTCGGCCACTGCATTTGCCGTGAACGCCGCCTTGATGCGCAGCAACGGCGGCATGTCGGAGGTCGAGACCACCACGACGGAGCGGGCCAGGCCTTCTTCGCCGAGGTCATTCTCGATAAACTCCTTCACCTCCCTGCCGCGCTCGCCCACCAACGCCAGGACGTTGATGTCGGCCGAAGTGTTTCGCGCGATCATGCCCAGCATCGTACTCTTGCCGACTCCGCTGCCGCTGAAGATGCCGATCCTCTGGCCCTTGCCGCAGGTCAGCAAGGCGTCGATAGTGCGCACACCGGTAGCGATCGGCTCCGAAATCGTTCGGCGCTCCATCGGATTGCTTGCGTCGCGGTGGATGGGGTACATCGCCTCGCAGCGGAAGTGGCCGCGGCCGTCGATCGGCCTGCCGAGGGCATCGATCACCCGGCCGAGCATCTCCCGGCCCACGCCGGCTTCGGGGCGAGAACGCAGCGCCTCAATGCGGTCGCCCATCTTTATGCCGTCGGCCATGCCCAGCGGCATGAACAGCACTTTTTCGTCGCGGAAGCCGACGGCCTCCGTCACCAGACTCCTGCCGGTGGCGCTCATCCGCACTATTGCCAGCTCACCCAGCGACACCCTCGGCCCGCTGGCCTCGATCACCAGACCGATGACCTTACTAACCTCGCCGATCGCCTTGAGCGGGTCGGACTGGCGCAAAGCGTCGCGATAACCTGAGAAATCGAGTTTCATCAGGTCGCACCATCGGCGTCGATGACACCCTTCTTGAGGCTCTTCTCGATCTCGGCGAGTTGCTCCTCGATTTGGGCGTCGAGTTTGCCACCGGAGCTTTCAATCACCGCGCCGCCGCGGGCGATAGCCGGATCGGAGACCAGCTTGACCGCACTGAGGAAATCCGCCGTGCCTTTGCTCAGGAGCACTTTATCCTCCGGATTCACCCGGACGACGAGGTCCTCTTGCACCCCCAGCAGGCTGATGGCTTTGCTGATTACTTTCGCCACCGTCTGTGGATCGTTGTGCAACTCGGCGCCGATGATCTTGCGCGCCACATCGAGCGCGAGATCGATAATTTCCAGCTCGTTTTCCTTGATCGCACGCTCGCGAATCAGGGCAAGTTCCTCAAGCGTGCGCTGGAAGTTGCCCGACACATCGCAGAGCGCGGCATTCTCCTCCTGCAGCGCCTTCTGCTGGCCCTCGGTATAGCCCTTGCTGAACGCTTCGCTCTTAATGGACTCGGCTTGTTGCTGTGCTGCGGAAATTATATTTTCGGCCTCAGAGGACATCTCGTCGGCATCCATGGCGGCGTTGCCCGAGCAGGCTTTCCGCACGCCTATCCGGCTTCCTGTTTCTCTCCGCTGCCTGTCCTCAGCGGCAAGCGCCTGGAGATAGTCCTCCTCCGTGGGAAACGTGAAGTTCTCGATATCCTGAGGATGGCTGTCGGCCTTGATGACCTTGGACTTAAACAACGTACTCCTCCCCACCGGATCCGCCGATGGAGATCACGCCCTCCTCCTCGAGCTGCCGCACGATCTCGACGATCTCGTTCTGTGCCCGCTTGACGTCCTTGACCCTCACAAGACCCATGTATTCCATCTCCTCGTTCATCATCTCCACGGCACGCTGGCTCATGTTGCGGAAGAACATCTGCTGCAACTGCTCGGTGGTACCCTTGAGGGCGAGGGCGAGCGTCTTCTTGTCGGCTCGCTTGAGGATCTCGATGACCGCCTGGTCGTCCAGCAGCAGGATGTCGTCGAAGACGAACATCAGGTCTCGGATCGCGTTGGCGAGATCGGAATCGATGACCTCGATTTTCTCCAGGACGGCTCTACCGGCGGTTCGATCCATGCGGTTGAACATCTCAGCGACTGCTCGCACTCCGCCGTACTCTTCCACCTGGCCGCCGCCGAGCGCCTCGAGCTTGTGCTCGAGCACGTTGGATATCCGCTTGACCACCTCGGGGTTGATCTGCTCGAGGCTAGCCATCCGCATCGACACCTCGCTTTGCAGGCTTTCGGGAAGGCTGGTGAGCAGTTCCGACGCCTGCGTCGGGTTGAGGTGAGCCAGCACCAGGGCAATCGTCTGCGGATGCTCGTTCTGGATGTAGCGGCTGAGCTGTTGAGGATTGGCCTTTTCGAGGTTCGAAAAGCTGGGTGTCGATTCGAGGCTCTTGACCAGGCGGTCGAGAACCTTGCGCGCAGATTCGGGACCGAGGCTCTTGATCAGCACCTTTTTGGCGTAATCGAATCCGCCGACGGCGATGTACTCCCGCGCCAGGCTCATATTGTGGAAATCCTCGAGCAGTTCGTCGGCCGTCTCCGGCGATACGTTGCGCAGAGAAGAGATCTCCTTGCTGATCATGGTGATCTCATCCTCATTCATCTGCTTGAAGACTTCCGAGGATGCGTCGTCCCCGATCAGGACCATCAGCATCGCCGCTTTGCGCGCTCCGCTTAGCCTGTCGATACTCATCAACAACCTCTATTACTCGTAGAGCCACGAGCGGATGAGCTGCATGAAGGTTTCCGGCTCGGCCTTTGCCAGCTCGGTTATACGTTTCTTGAGGATCGTACCTTTCTTGACCTCGCGCGCGCCGATATCCAACTCCTCCTCAAGCCTCCCCTCCATCTCCGCTTCGAGCTCTTCCACCGTCCTGGGCAAGCGCTCCGGCAGGGCGGCCGCCCCCCAGGCAGGAAGCTGCAATAAGGGCACAATAATACGCTTGCCCATCGGCCTGATCACAAACCACAGGACCATAAAGGCCAGCAGAATGATAACCGGGATCTTGATCAGCGATGTCCAGTCGCTCCAGTCGAGGATATCGTACATGCGGCGGCTTTGCTCGATCACCCGAAGCTGCTCGAGTTCCACCTCCATACGGTGGCTGTGCTCGAACGAATCCTCTTCCAGTGTCAGTACGTCACCGCGTTGCTCGTCGATGCCGACGGCGTTCTGGAGCAGGGACTGCCAACGCTGCAGGTTCTCTTCGCCCCAGGAGACGAATTGCGGGCTGCCGTCCTCACCTTCCGTCCTGCGCAGGTCGATGACCACCGCGACCGACTGGCGCACGATCTCACCGGGCCTGCGTTCGACCTCGGTGAGCGTGGTGGGGTAATCGATCTGACTCTCCTCCTCGGTCAAGGTGCGGTTGCCACCGCCGCCGCCGCTCGCCGTGGCGGTTTCCTCGCCGGTGTTGGTTTCGGTGCCGGGGACGCCCTGGGCGCCCATCCCAGTGCTCTCCTCTTCCTCGCGAGTCTTGCGCACCCGCTCGGCGGGGCGGGAGGTGTCGATTTCGGTGCTGGTCGACTTGCGTGAAACCGTCTCCAGCTCAGCCGTCACCGAAACGAGGGCGCTGCCGGGGCCGACTTTCTTGTCAAGCAACTGAAGAATCTTTTCGCGCTTCTCCTGCTCGATCGACAGCTTCATCTCGGCGAGCATCGAGTCGCCGTCGGCGCGGCTGCTGAGCAGATTCGAGTTGTGGTCGAGTATCGATACGTCGTCGGCCAGCAGGTTCTGAATCGAGTGGGCAATCTGAATCTGCAGGCCGCGCACCTGGGCGTGAGACAGCGTCGCGCCGGGACTTAGCGTGAGCCACACCGACGCTTTTGCCGGCTCGCGGGAAGCGATCAGGAAGCCCGTGTCGGGCGGCAACGCCAGCTTGACCTGCGAGGTAGAGATAAGCGGCAGCGAGTTTAGAGCCTTCTGTATCTCCTCCTGCAACGCCAGCTGCCGTTTGGCGGCGATCGTTTTCTCGGTATCGCCCATTGAGGTGGTCTCGAGACGCTCCAAACCCTTGAGCTGGCCGACGTGCAACTCCTGGCCGGCCATCTCGATCTTCAGCTCGGCAGCCGCCTCGGCGGGCACCATGATGGTGTCGCCCTCGAACTTGTATTCGACGTTATTGGAGCGGAGATACTCCAGCACCCGCGCACGCTCGGTGTCGGAAATCCCCGCCGCCAACGGCTCCCACGGGCGCAGCACCGCCATCGCCCCGGTCCAGACGAACCAGGCAAGCACCACCCCGGCAACCGCTAAAATGGCTACTCTTGCCAGGCCTGGGACTCGCGCCCACAACTGGCTGATCTGTCCCGCAGTACCTCTCTCCTCGGCCATATACCCTACCTATAAATGCAATCGCGGGAATCGGGCTACGCCTGACGACAGGCGACAGGCGAGTGGCGGAGGGCCATGGAGGACGTCCCGTCAGACCGGCATACGCATTATCTCTTCGTACGCTTGCAGGATCTTGTTGCGGATCTGCATCATCAACTGGAAGCTGATCTCCGCTTTCTCCAATGCAATCATTGTGGAATGAAGATCCGTGGTCTCTCCCGACGCAAGCTGCTTCTGGATTGCCGCGTCCGCGGCGCTGGAAAGCTCGTTTACTTCGCTGATGGCCTGTTTAAGCACGTCCCCGAAGGAGCCCTTGCCGTCAGTGACGGACTCCTTCCGCTGTAGCTGGTCCCGCAGGCGGTTCAGCTCCAGTTCGACCTGCTTTATTGAGAACTCATCAGCCATGGCCCGGTTCCCTCAATCGCGCTAGCAAACTGCCTTATTATACTTTATCTCCCGCCGGATTACAACAACGACGGAGCAGTTGCATGGCGATAACTGTTTGTACTTCAGCACGATAGCGCGGCGGTTAGGCATTGCCGAGTTCCAGCGCAGCTACCGACATCCGCTTGCTCGTCTTCACGACCTCGAGGTTCGCCTCGTAGGAGCGCGCGGCGCCGATCATATTGACCATCTCCTCGACGACGTTGATGTTGGGCATCCTTACGTAGCCGAACTGATCGGCGTCGGGATGCGAGGGGTCGAACACCTCCAACGGTGGGCGCGGGTCGTCGACGACGCGGTCGATCTGCACCTTACGTACTTGCCTGCGGAATTCGCCGGCGAAGTCGCCGTTCAGCTTGTCCAGTTCGGCGGCGCTGAAAACGATCAGCTTCTTGCGGTACGGCCCACCCTCGGCCGTGCGTGTGGTGTGCGCATTGGCCATGTTCGCCGCTATCACTTCCAGGCGGCGGCGTTGCGCGCTCATCCCCGAGCTGGCGATCTCGATCGATGTGTTCAAACTCATTGTTTCACCTAGTCTCTTATGGCGGCCTTGATCATCCGCAGCTTGACCGCCATCATCTTGGTCGCCTGCGCGTACCATCCGCTTGTCTGCGCCAGCTTGCCCATCTCGCTGTCGATGTTCACGTTGTTGCCGTCGAAACGTGCCGGACCGCCGCTTTCCACGATCCTCGGGCTGAGCACTTCTTCATAGCGCAACCTGGCGCCCCGAATCCCGATTTCCTGGGATTCGCGGCGTTCGAAGGCTACCCGCAGCTCGCGGCTGAAGTCCAGATCGACAGCCTTGTAGTTTGGTGTGTCGACATTGGCGATGTTGCTTGCGATGAGGCTGTGCCTGACCGAAAGCATATCCAACGAGGTTTCGAGGAACCTCACCGCCTGGTCATTGCCTAGCAGATCAATCATTCTTGTTCTCCCTCTCGGGCACTACCCATTCTTCCGGGGATATAGATAGCAAATGCCGTGCCGGAAAATCCGCCGGGCAGGATGGTGTCGAAGTGCCGGTAATTCATTAGAATTAAATCGGTTAGATGTGGCCGACTGAAGTGCGTTCAAAAAGGAAACGCCTTCGAGGGGGAAATAGCTGCCTCGGCGGCAGATTCTGCCGCGGCGGTTGTCATTCGATCTCGACACCCTGCTCGCGGTATTCGTTGATCTTGTTGCGCAGCGTTCGCAGGCTTATTCCCAGCAGCCTGGCGGCGGTGGTCCGGTTTCCGCCGGTGCGCTTGAGAGTGGCCAGGATCAACTCCTGCTCCATCTCCCTTACTGTCGTTCCCGGCTGGATGCCGGCCGTTGAAGGCGTGCGCACGGGGGCGGCGCCGGGAGTGAAGATGTCCGCCGGGCCAAGCTCCGTTTTTTCACCCGAGCAAACGATCACAGCGCGCTGGATTACATTCTCCAGTTCGCGGACGTTGCCGGGCCAGGAGTGGGCCGTCATCGCCTCGATCGCATCTTTGCTCAATTCCAGTTCGCGCCCACGGCCGTAACGCTTGGCGAAGTGTCTTGCCAGGACCGGTATGTCGTCGGGGCGCTCGCGAAGCGGCGGGATCGAGATCGGCACGACATTGAGGCGATAGAACAGATCCTCGCGGAACGCGCCGGTCCGCACGCGCTCGGCGAGATCGGTATTGGTGCTGGCGACCACGCGCACGTCCACCGGTATCGGTTTGCTGCCGCCCACCTTGTCGATCTCCTTCTCCTGAAGCACGCGCAACAGTTTGGCCTGCAGCAGGTTGCTCATCTCGCTGATCTCGTCGAGCAGCAGTGTCCCGCCGTCGGCGAGCTCGAATTTGCCCGCCTTGTCGGAGGAGGCGCCGGTGAAGGCCCCCTTCTCGTAGCCGAACAGTTCACTCTCCAACAGGTTTTCCGGGACTGCGGCACAGTTGACGGCGACGAATTCGCGTCCGCAGCGCGGCGAGTTGGCATGGATGAAGCGTGCGGCCAGCTCTTTGCCCGTGCCGCTCTCGGCCTGGATGAGGACGGTGGCGTCGCTGCCGGCGGTCTTGCGCATGTAGTTGAGCAGGCGCTTCATCTCAGGGTCTTCTGTAACGATGTGGTAGCGATCTTCCGCGTCCGGCTCACCCCGGCGGCCCACCATGCGTGCCACCACCTCCTCGAGGTAATCGGGGCTGAACGGCTTGAGCAGGTAGTCTGCGGCGCCGCGCTTCATCGCCTCCACGGCATCCTCGATCGTGCCGTAGGCGGTAACCATCACCACGGGCACCTCCGGGTCTGACGCCCTCAGCCGCGAGAGAAGCTCTATACCGTCCATCTCCGGCATGCGGATATCGCTGACCACCAGTTCGTAGGTGCCCTTCTCGAACATCAATAGCGCATCCGATCCGGAACCCGCCTCGCTGGTGGAATATCCCGCACGGCGCAGTGTTTCGCTCATCGCCAATCGCATCTGCCGTTCGTCATCAACTATTAATATCTTGGCCGCTTTCACACGCAAATCCCCAAGGAAATGATACGCGCGATATTATAGCAGGAAAGTTTAAAACATTCATCATAAAGGGTTTCCAGCTATGTCCGGAAGTGGGACACGCCGCAGGGCAATTGAAATTCTAATAAAATGCTGTCTTGTAACGCGAAAGATTCCGAGCTGCCGGCGTTTTGAATCCGCTCCGTCGAGTGTCATCATGCCAGCTTGCTGCCTTACCGTCGCTGCGCTATACTTCTCTGCCCTTTGGGCTAGAACTGAAACACAGTTGCGATAAGGACCGTTGAGATGGCCTATATTGAAAAAGGAAGAGCTAAAACACTCACGAAAATAATTCTCTGGGCGGTAGTGATATCGTTTATCGCCGCTATTTTCGTCACCTGGGGCGCACAGCGCTCGGAACTGCAGATGGGAAGCACGACGGTGCTGCAAGTAGCGGGGATAAATATCACTCCCGACGATATGCAGTTCTACGGCAACTTCTATCGCTACATCCGAGATAGAGTGAACTTCAAGTTCAGCCGCGATCTGCAGGCCCTGCAGTATCTATCACAGTTGATGAATCAGGGAATCGAGCTGCCCAAAATCGATACCGGCATGCTGACCTGGTACATTTCTTCGCTATCGATCGGCAACAGCCTCGCTGGCTCGATGCTGCAGTACGGCTCCGGGCAAGTCGAGGAGCAGATGCTGCAGGGTGTGATGCAGATGATCGGCGACCTGATTCTTTCCGAGCAGGCGAAGAAAGCCGGCATGCGCGTCAACGACAAGGAGATCGCCGCAGTGCTCGCTTCGATCTACATCGATCCCGACGGCAATTTCCTCGGCGAGGAGGAGGTTGAGCAGGACCTCCGCTATTACCGCATCGCCGATCAGAAGACGATGTTCATGGATTCGCTCCGCCGCCACCTGCTGGCGCGGCATTACGCAGCCGATCTCTTCGCCGCAGTCGAGCCGGACCTCGATAAGAACATCCTCGAGGCCTACAAAGCGCAGAGCATCAGTGCAACAGTCCACTTCGCAAAATTCCAGGCTGCCGATTATCTCGATCAGTTGGATTACAGCCAGGACGATCTGAAAATCTATCTCAAAGATCACACCGGCGAGTTCGTGGTCGCCGACGGCATCATCTTCGACGTCGACGCCTACAAGAGTTACCTACGCTCGCAACTTACCGATGAAGATATCCAGGCTTACTACAATGCCAATAAGGAAGACTTCAAGGAAGAAGAACGGCGCGACTTCCGCAGGATCCTGATCGAGCTACCGGAAGATGCCTCGGAAGAGCAAGTCGCACAGGCCCAGCTGCAAATCGATGAAATTTACCGCCGCTTGCAGCGTCCCGGGGAAACCTTCGCTTCGGAGGTGATACTCGAGAATCAGGCGCGGGACGAGATTGAGGACGAGATCCTTGCCAATGCCGTTTTCGCTCTGCAGGAGGTCGGTAAGTACAACGAGGAGGCGGTTCGCACCTCAAAAGGACTCGAGATAGTCCAACTAGTCAAGATCCACGAAGCCGGCTACCAGCCGCTCGAAGACGTCCGCGAGGAGATACTGGACGACCTCGCTGACGAGCGCGCCGGCGATGAGGCACGGACAAAGGCTGAGGAATTGCGGGCCGAGGCTGAGAGCGGGGATTGGGAGAAACTATACGAACCCGATTACGTCCGCTTCGAGCCGGAAGCCGTTGCCGTCGAGGGCGAGAGCAGCATCTACAGCGTCGAGGCCGGTCTCGAAGACAGGGGGACGCTCTCGGGCATCGATGAGCTGCTCGCCACCGAAACCGGTCAGATCACTGATCTCTTCCCGATGTCCGGAAACTTTGCTTTCTTCCGCGTGCGTGCCTCCGGCGATGAGCTGATCGAACGTTTCGAGAAGATCAGGCCGGCGGTACGAATGCGCTATACCAAGATCAAGAGCCGCGAGCTGGCTGAGGGTAAAGCACGGGATCTCGCCGAGACAGCAGCTTCGGTCACCGACGTCGATGCATTCAAGGTGCTGGTGGAAGAAGCCGGTATCACACCTGAGGAGCGCACTAACTCTCGTTGGGGCTTCTTCGAATTCGGGCAGGAACTCACCGAAGAACTCTTCTCCGCTGAAACTCCGAAGCTGATCGGCCCCGGCGGCGGCCCGGACACCTATTATGTCGCGCTGGTTACCGAGGTGACGCCGTTCGATGAAGAGGCTTTCAACCGCCGCAAGCCTGAACTGCGGCTCTCGATGCTGTTGCCCTGGATACAATCACAGCCGGTCATCGAAGCGCAACTTTCCTACCTGATCAACACCAGCGATGTGCGGCTGAACAGGGAAATCCTAAGCAGAATGTTCGGCGGTGGACCAGCGTCTTAACAGTGTTGAAGCGGAATCCGGCGGTAGCAGGGTAACCGCGGGCGAGAAAGCCGACCTTTCGCCGGCCCGCTATCCAGTCTCGAAGGCTGCACTCTGTGTCGGCTTCCTGGCGTTGGCTCTTTTGTTCAACAACCTTGGCACAGCGAGCCTGCCCAGCTTTGACGACGCCTATCACGCGCAGACCGCCAAGGAAATGCTGCTTCGCGGCGACCCGATCACGATAACCTACGGCGGCACGCCCTCCTTCCAGAGCTCTCCGCTGCCGTTGTGGCTGATGGCGCCGGCCTACTCAGTCTTCGGGATCGGGGAATACGCGGCGCGGCTGCCGTCTGCCCTCCTGGGGCTGGCCGCAATTATCCTGATCTATTTCTTCGCCCGTCGCCGCTGGGGCGAGGAAGCGGCGGTAGCTGCTGCGTTTATCCTCCTGGCCACACCGCTTTTCCTGCGCTACAGCCGCCATGCGATGGCCGAAGTGCCGCTGGCTTTCTTTTGCACAGCCGCGCTCCTGGCCTTCGCCGAGGCGCAGGAGCGCCCCGTTTACTATTACCTCTTCGGCTCGTTTACGGGGCTGGCGATACTGACTAAATCGGCGCTCGGGCTGCTGCCGGCGATTATCGCGCTGGTGTTCCTGGTCGTCTCCGGAAAGTGGAGGGAGTTGTTTAAACCGGCGTTTCTACTCTCCGGTGTTCTCGCTGCGGGCATCGCAGCCGCCTGGTACATTCCTGCCCTGGCGATGCATGGCCGGGTATTCACGGACAGCCATATCGGGGCCTATCTCGCGACCCACACTCTGTCGGGCCATCATGCCGAACTGGGATTATGGGGTCTGTTCTTCTACCTGGTCTGGGTGCCTTTTCAGTATTTGCCTTGGACGCTGCTGCTGCTGCCGGCGTTGTGGTGGGGCATCGTAGACCGACGCGAAAGCAGCACTTCCCTACTGCTCATGATTGCGGTGATCCTGCCCTTGGTGATCCTTTCGCTGATAACGTCGAAGTACACGCGCTACCTCATGCCGATCTTCCCGGCGGCGGCTCTGCTCATAGCAGCCACCTGGGCGCGAAGATTGCCTAAGCTATGGCTGAAGCGTATCCGCGCGGGCATCGCATGGTTCAGCGTCATCGGCGTGGTAGGCGTCATAGCGCTGCCCATCGACTTCGCCTTCGACCGTAACGCAGAAATCAAGGCGATCAGCGGGACAGTGAAGGAGCAGGTTCCGGAGGGGGAAAAGCTCTACAACGTGGATCTCGATTTCTATGAAATCCAGAATCCTTTGTTGTTTTATTCCGATCGCCTGTTCAGCTTCCCGGTCGAGGCACCCGACCGCCTCTGGACGGGCCTCAAGCCGGGAGCTACCAGATACGCATTGGCATCAAAGTTGGATTACGCAGAGTTGCCGGAAGCGGCTGAAGATGTGGACGTGCTCTCGGAAAGCAGCAGCGGATCGTTGGTATTCTTCAGCATCCACCGCGCCGGCGCCAGCGACTGGGCCGACGATGTCGCACACCTTGCCGAGAACATCAAGATCCTCGTCGCCGACGAACAGATCGGCTGCTACCGGCTTCCCAGGGGATTGATCGAATCCTCGCTGCACCGGCTGACGGGCAAACGCCTGCTGCCCCCCGACGACAAACCGCGCCGGATGATCCGCGCCATGGAGCGCCGCGGTACCCTGTTCGGCCTCTCATCGGCGCGCGGTTTCGATGATCTACGGAAATTGCCGCACGGCCTGCCGCGCGTGGTCAAGGTGGCTGAATCCGGGAGGCTGGTTCTGTTCCACATCGAAGCCCAGCCGGTGGAGTAATCAATGCGTTGGGACATCGACTTGCCGATCGCCGCGCCCGCGCCGACGATTTTTGAAATTTTGTCCGGCTGGTACCGCAACAGACGCCTGCGCAAGCTGGCATCCGCCAAAAAGTATCATCTGCTTTCAGCGAACAGCGGGACGGAGTATTTCTGGCTCGAGGTCCGCGATATCCCCTTCAAAGTGACCCACTGTTACGGCAAGAGGCTGCTTCGCAGCCCCGACGCTGCCGTGACCATTTTCACCTACCGGTTCATGCGCTCGAAGGAGTTGATTGACCCGACGAAAATCGAGCAGATGATGCAACGCGAGTGGGACTCGTTTTTCTATCATACGGTGCGCATCTTTCCGGTGGGACCGTGCTCGTCCCGGCTGGTTGCCGCCGAGCCGACCGGAAATCCGGCCAACGGAACTCCGCTGAACGAGATCAGCGCTTTTTATATCGAAATTAAGCGCATGGCCGAAGCAGTAGCCACTGGCGTCGCCTCCTCCAATTGGATGGACGAC
>Ga0307378_10002002_pt1 | contig 32071 bp, 38 predicted proteins | sample UN1MG_FD_202238 | JGI IMG/M metagenome (GOLD analysis project Ga0307378, IMG submission 202238) | Soil microbial communities from Risofladan, Vaasa, Finland - UN-1 | ecosystem: Environmental > Terrestrial > Soil > Coastal area > Acid sulfate soil | place: Finland: Risofladan, Vaasa | collected... | reverse complement strand
CTCGACTTCGTCTACATCGACGCGAACCACACGCTGCTGCACGCGCTGGAGGACATCCACTACTGGAGCCCCAAGGTGCGCTCTGGCGGGATCGTCTCAGGGCACGACTACGTGAAGCGGGCGCGCTGGCCCCACGTCCACATCGTTGAGGCGACGCACGCGTGGACCGGCGCGTACAGCATCAGCCCGTGGTTCGTCGTCGGGCGACGTCGCCACGACGATTTCTGCCGCACATGGATGTGGGTGAAGCCATGAGGAACCCTGACGCCGCGAATGGGCCGGACGAGACGGCTCGGCTGCTGAGCGCAGAGACCGGCCTGATCTTCAACCCGATTCGGCACTTCCGGCCGAACAGCTACCCGCCCGACCCGAAGGTCGCGACCTACTGGTGCGCGGACTGCGGCCAGTTCAGCGACGACCAGACCAAGCCTCTCCGGTGCTGGGACGGCGACAGCTGCCCGCTCTGCGGCGGGATTCGATGCGAGTACGTGGGGCAGACGTGGGGGCCGCGATGAACAGGGTCGTGGTCACGGGCGGCAACGGGTTCCTCGGCGCCGAGGTGTGCGCGGCGCTGACGGAGCGCGGATTCACGGCGGACCGGTTCGACCGCCCCGAGTTCGACATCCGCAACCGCAAGCAGGTGATGGACTACGCGTCCGAAGCCTACGCCGTCATCCACATGGCTGGTGTGCTCGGAACGCACGAGCTGTTCGACACGGTAGACCTCGCGATCGACACGAACATCAAGGGCACCGTGAACGTGCTGGACGCCTGCCGCGAGTCCCGGACTCGGTACGTCGGGATCACGATGCCGCAGGTCTTCCCGTCCGTCTACACGGCGACGAAGATGGCCGCGACACGGCTGGCCTCCGCCTACCATCAAGCCTACGAAATCCCCGTGTCGCACGTCCGTGCCTTCAACGCGTTCGGGCCGGGGCAGAAGCATGGCGCCGGGCACCCGCAGAAGATCGTCCCGACCTTCGCGGTCGCGCTGCTCCGGGGCGAGCCTGTCCCGATCTGGGGCAACGGGCACCAGACGGTGGACCTGATCCACCACAGCGACCTCGCTCGGATGCTGGTGGACGCGATCGAGTACGGAGACGACACGGTGTTCGACGGCGGGACCGGTGTTGCGTTCTCCGTGCTGGACGTGGCCCGGATGATCGCGGAGATCGTGGGAGTCGAGCCCCTGTTCGACTTCCGCCCGATGCGTCGCGGCGAGCGCCCGACCAAGCTGATCGCCCGAGGCGACGGGTGGCAGTTCCTCGGCTGGTGCCCCGAGTTCCGACTCTCGGACCTTGAGGACACCGTGGACTGGTATCGCTCCCAGTACGGAGGCAAGCCATGACGACGAACGCCACGAACGACTACGTCCGACTCGCGACGAGCGGCACCGTGACTCGCTCCGACGCGTGCCCCCTGTGCGGCACCCTCATGTGCTTCCGGGTCGATGCCTACGACCTCAAGTCGATTCTGGGCGCGATGTGCGGGAACAGTCGATGCGGGCGGTTCTTGGTCGAGGACGAGTGGTGAGAGTCGCTGTCGTCTCTGTGATGTGCTCGGACTTCCACGAGACGCATCCGTGGGCCGTACAAGAGCTGTACGGCGCAGAGGTGAGCTTCCATCGCTGGGACGACCGCACCTTCCCTCCCCGCGTCTGTACGTTGAGGCCGCGAATGCAGGCGCGCATTCCCAAGTGCTTCGCGTGGGAGATGGCCCCCGACCACGACGTCTACGTCTACGTAGACGCCAGCTTCACGATCGTGCGACCCGACGCGCTCGCGTGGCTGCTCTACCGGCTGGACGACTTCGCCGCGTTCTCGCACCCGATCCGAAGCACGATCGCGGCGGAGGCGACGTACCTCCGCGAGCATGGCGACGACCGCTACCTCCGCAGCCGCTACGAAAACGAGGATCTCGATGCGGCGCTGGAGGCGATCCCCGCCGGCTACACGGACGACAAGCTCTACGCCACCGGCGTCTTCGCCTACCGGGACACTCCAGTGATGCGGCAGATGCTCACGGAATGGTGGGTCCACCAGACCCGCTACCACCTGAACTGTCAGCTCTCGTTGCCCCACCTCCTATGGAAGCACCGGCTCCGCGTGGCTGCGGTCGAAGGGAACATCTACTCGAACCCGTATTTCGTTCACACGCAGAACCGCGCATGGAAGAAGGCCAATGCGAATCCTGCTTGAGTCGTGCCACCCGTGCCACTCGTCGCGCCGCATCGAGCGTGCGCTGGCGCAGAACGCGCCGCAGAACGCGCCGCCGAACGTCGAGATCGTTCCGGCTGGCACGGTGGGCTACCAGTTCGAGGTGACCGAGGCCGAGCGCCGGTCCGACCTCGTCCTTCTTCATGTCGGTGGACGCTGGACACAGGTGATGAATCGCGTGAGGCGGCTGAACGACGCGGGCATCCCCTACGCCGTGCTCCAGCTGGTCATTCGCGGCACGCAGCACCCCGACACCGCAGACTGGCTCGACCTCTGGCGCGGCGCCGCGTTCGTGTGGAGCTACTACGATCTCGAAAGCATGGTGCGCGAGGACGGTCACGACCCCGACGGGGTGACCTTCTACCGCTCGCCTCTCGGCGTGGACCCGGCGTTCGCCCCGAGCGCGCCGAGCGGGGTCCGCCACTATCTCGCGTTCGCCGAGGGCGACAACCCGGAGCGGGACAGCCTGACGCAGATCCATCGGGCCGTGCGCCGCGAGAACGGCCGCATGATCCACCTCGGGCCGTTCCGCCTTGAAGGCCCCGCCCGGGCGAACCGTGTCGAGTGGCGAACGAACGTCACCGACGAGGAGCTGGTTGCGCTCTACAACCAAGCCCAGTGGGTCACCGGGCTCCGTACCGTGGAGGGGTTCGAGATGTGCGCCGCCGAGGGCCTGATGTGCGGCGCGCGCCCGATCCTCTTCGACCGGAAGCACCACCGCGACTGGTTCGGCGACCTCGCCGAGTACATCCCCGAGGACACGACGGACCTGATGGTGCAGTGGCTCCGCGAGCTGTTCGCTGAGGGGCCTCGCCCTGTCACGGCCGAGGAGTACGCCGAGGCGAGAGAGCGGTTCGCGTGGGAGCCGATCGCGAAGGGGTTTTGGGACGCCGTCCAGACTTGGGAGGGAGCCACCACATGACCGGACCGAACGAGACGATGCCGCCGACGCGGCCCGAGACGACCGAGCCGCCGGACATGAGCAACTGCGTGCGCTGCGGCGTGCCGGTAGCTGGTCCCCGCATCTTCGTACACGACCAAGGGCCATTCTGCCAGAAGTGCAGCAACGTCGAGGAGAAGAAGAACGCGCAGGAGCGTCCGAAGAGGGGGCGCTCGTGGCTCACGCAATGGATCATCAACCTGTTGAGGTAGTGAGGAGCGAATGCCCGACCTGTCAGTGCTCATCCCGGCCCGCAACGAGCAGTTCCTGAACAATACCGTCACGGACGTGCTGGCTCACATCCGAGCGGACACGGAGATCATCGTCGTGCTCGACGGCGCGTGGCCCACCGAGCCGTTGCCGGACCATCCGAGGCTCACGGTGATCCACCACTCGGAGAGCCACGGCCAGCGCGCAGCGACAAACGAGGCTGCCCGCCTGAGCAACGCGAAATACGTGATGAAGCTGGACGCACACTGCATGGTGGCGAAAGGCTTCGACGCAGAGCTGATCTCTACGGCGTTGCGGCTGGGCTCGTCCGTGACGCAGGTCCCGAAGCAGTACAACCTCCACGCCTTCAACTGGATCTGCGAGGACCCGGCGTGCGACTGGGACAAGTATCAGGGTCCGACTCCGGCCGAGTGCGGGAAGTGCGGCGGAGCGGTGAAGAAGGACATCGTCTGGAAGCGTCGCCGGAACCGGCTCACGACCGCGTGGCGGTTCGACGCGGAGCTTCACTTCCAGTATTGGGCCGAGTTCGAGAAGACGCCCGAGGGCAAGAAGGAGATCGCGGAGACGCTGTCGTGCCTCGGCGCGTGCTTCTTCATGGAGCGGGAACGCTACTGGCAGCTCGGCGGGATGGACGAGGATCACGGCTCGTGGGGCCAGATGGGCACCGAGGTCGGCTGCAAGAGCTGGCTCAGCGGCGGGCGGATGGTGACGAACAAGCGGACGTGGTACGCGCATATGTTCCGAACGCAGGGCGGCGACTTCGGCTTCCCCTACCCGCTGAGCGGAAAGGACGTTCGCCGAGCCCGGAAGCACAGTCAAGCTCTCTGGCTCGGCAACAAGTGGGACGGCCAAGTGCGCGAGTTTTCGTGGCTGCTCGACCACTTCGGCCCTGTGCCCGGATGGGGGAAGGAGGCGAATGGGAGCAAACCGATTGACGACGTGATCGTGACCGAGGTCCCCTCCGCTGGCGAAGGCGGGGGGGACCTCGACGTGAAGGGGGGTGATGCTAGTGGAGCCGGGAACAGCGGCCCCGAACTTCGTGCAAGCGAGCCCGTAGCCATCTCTGCGGCTACGGGCTCGCCGTCGAAGGGGATGCTCTACTACTCCAACTGCGTCGGAGACCCGGCGATCCTCGGCGCGGTGAAGAGGCAGCTCCACCGCGCCCGCAACGGGCACGAAGCCATCGCGGTGACGCTCCAACCGCTCCCCGACGCGGACCGGTTCGACAAGGCGCTGGTGCTCGACTTGGAGAGCGGCGTCCTGACCATGTTCAAGCAGATCCTCGCGGGTCTGGAGGCGAGCACCGCCGACGTGGTCTTCATGTGCGAGCACGACGTGGCGTACCACCCTTCCCACTTCGAGTTCGTGCCGCCGCGCCGTGACGTGTACTACTACAACGAGAATACGTGGAAGGTCGATGCTGTCAGCGGGCACGCCCTCTTCTACTACACGAAGCAGACCTCCGGGCTGTGCGCCTACCGCGAGCTGCTGGTCGAGCACTACCGGAAGCGGGTCGCGCGGGTCGAGGCCGAAGGCTACCCGCGCTCGATGGGCTACGAGCCGGGATGCCACCGGACCCCTCGTGGTGTTGACGACTTCTCCGCCGAGAAGTGGATGTCGCACTACCCGAACGTGGACATCCGGCACGGAGCGAACCTCACGCGCAACCGCTGGAAGCAGTCGCAATTCCGCGACAAGAACACCTGTCTGGGATGGACCGAAGCGAACGAGGTCCCGGGCTGGGGCGTGACGAAGGGACGGTTCGCGGAGTTCCTCGCGGATCTTGAAGGAGAGAGCGGATAGCCGATGGCCCTGATCGGGAAATGGTACGGCGACGTGATCGGGACGATGCAGCCCAGTACGTCTTGGGCTGCGCCCAACGGCCTATTCCCGACCCAGTCCCGGAACGACGGCTCGACGTACACATGGACGAGCAGCACCTCGACCCTGACCCTCCCATCGAGCGGTCTCGCGGACGGCTACATGGTGCGCGCCTCGCTCGAATTCGAGGACACGTCCAACGGCAGCGTGAACATCAGCGGCCGGATCGTCAAGGCCAGCGGCACCGGGTCGATGTTCTCGCCGCACGTCTCTGGCTACAGTCGAGACACGAGCGAGGACCGGTCCGGGCTCAACGTCGTCGGGTTCATCGCGTCGCCAAGCGCGAGCGCGACGCTCCAGTTCGAGTGGATTCGCGACTCGGACGCCCCGAACGCAACGGACGGGACGGTCCAGAGCTACATCGAGGTCATCCCGTTCTATTACGACGACATCGCCATCTATACGGGAACAACTCCCGCGCTACTCGGCGGGACGACACCGACAACGGTTGACATCGGGACGACGGTCCTCGCCCCGTCCGCCGGCGGGCGCGTCGGGAACGTCGCCTACTTCAGCAACGGCCTCTCCCGCTACCTCGTCATCGGGTCGGTATGGGGCGACGGGTTCTCCGCAGGCGACCGGACGCAGCGGGTCGTCCAGCTCTCGCACGGCTACCCCGCCACGTCGGACCTGTCCAAGCGGTCCTATTTCTACGCCCGGGACGCGGCGAACGACCTCAACGGCGCGATGGTCTGGGGCGTCACCCACAACCGGGACTCGCCGTCTGCGGGCGACGACATCAAGCTGGAGTGTTTTCGTGGCCCCGGCGTAGCGGCGGGCGACGGCGGTGGAGACGTGGACGGGGCGACCCCGTCGGTCGCGAAGAACGACCTGCTCATCATCACGCTTCCGCTTATCACCGATGTCTTCTACACGGAAGACGGGACTGGCGAACAGGACTGCGCCGTCACCGGGCCGGTGGACCTGAACGTCTGCCGCACTGGGGACATCGAGCACAATGACTCGGCGTCGTGGACGCGGGCCAGCGACACGGCGATGAACGCCGAAGTCGCGATGGACGCCCTCGTCGGCGCCAACGCTTTCACGGCACGCGAGACCATCACGGCGACGGAGCGGTGGACAGCCCGGGCGCACATCACGGTCAACGGGACCGAGGACGCGGCGACGCGGGATGTCAACTTTTCCAGAGGCAACACCGAGGATTCGAGTCAGGACTGCTTCGGGTGGGGGGCGCAACCGGGCGGACTGATCGCCCTGTCGAGCGGGGACGACGTTGGTGTCTCTGTGCAAGAGATCAGCGGCACGGAGGGTGGCGGGGCGGACACGACGCAGCCCGGCACGGTCGGCCTCTGGGGAATCAATCTCGACACGCTGAAGGAGGCCGCAGCGTCGGCATCGCCCAGCGTCTCGCCCTCCTCATCGCCCAGCTCGTCCATTTCGCCTTCGGTCTCGCCCTCGGCGTCGATCAGCTCCAGCGCCTCGCCGTCGGCGTCGCCGTCGGCGTCCCCGTCGCCCTCTGTTGCCCCGCTCGACGCGATCTGCTGGGGCGAAGAGACGCCGGACGCGGGGGAAGAGTCGAAGCCGTGGACGTACTGGCGGAAGCCGGGTGGTGCGTACGCGGAGCTGGAGACGGACGAATGGGGTCGCGTCACCGTGACCTACCCGGACAGCATCTACGGTCTCGTCGAGGACACGGGCGACACGTCGCCCAAGAGCTTCGCCGTGACGCGCGACAAGTACGGCACCGGTTCTGGTTCTGTGGAGGTCTGGATCAGGGGGTCGGCGACATCGTTCGACCCGGACAATCCGATCACGCCGACGTACGAGGAGTACGCGGCGCCGATCACCCGGTCGTGGCGCTACGTCCAGCTCCTCATGACCGGCGTGGAGTAAGACTCTGAGTCCCACGCGAACGAAAGCAGTAGACGCCGTTTTCTTGATGGAGGCGCGAGATGGCAGTTCTTGACGAGACGAGTCGGGCACGGATACACCGGGGGCTGATGCGCTGGCTGTCGTCGCGGAGCGCGGACTATCCGTGCGACGGGTTCGCGAAGGCGGACCTGAGAGACGCCATCGACGCGGCTGACGACTGGATCGAAACCAATCAGGCGTCATATGTCGCGGCGCTGCCCGAGCCGTTCAAGGCCCAGTCGGGCGCGGGGCTGAAGACGCTGGTCTTCTGCGCGGTGGCCCTGCTGCGAGTGAACGTGGCGCTCCTGCGCGTCGTGTTCGGAGAGGTGGACTGAGATGGCAACTACACGATTCATTCTGACGCCGGAGTCGGCGCACTTCCCCTCGACCAACTATCCTGCATTGTCAATGATCAATGGGAGGCCCGTTCTCTTGTTTGACGCCGCTACGGATGAGACAGCGCATTGGACTGTGGTTGGACCGCAGGGCTTGTCCGGTGCGTTGACCGCCATCGTCCACTACATCTGCGCGAACGCGACCAGCGGCACCGCAGCATGGCAGGCAGCGGTGGAAGCGGTCACCGACGCGGACGCGCTCGATCTGGACTCGGCCACCGGCTGGGACACCAACAACACGGCGGGCACCGGCACCGTGCCGGGGACGAACGGCTATAAGGACGAGATCACCGTGGCCCTGACCAACGACGACAGCATCGCTCCGGGCGACCTCGTGCGCATTGCCGTGAACCGCGACATCAGCGCGGACAGCGTGGCGAACGATCTCGCGCTGCTGTGTGTGGAACTCCGGGAAGCCTGATGGCGATTCGCTTGGGCACCAATGAGCACCTTGACCGTACGGCCAACGTGCCAGACGAAGAGTCGTTTTCTATGTGCGGATGGGCAACGGGAACAACCAGAACGGGAGCGGCCCAATCTCTCGCTGGAATCTACGATGAAGACACTTCGTGGCGGCTACTCGCTTGGGACTAACGTCGGTCAATCAGCGCCCCGCTGTTGCGTTTGGGGCCACGCTTGATTCCTCATACGACTGGAGCTTCATCGCAACCGAGCCAACCATTCCCGACTCCATCGTTCTCTACTACATCATGGCGTCCGCGACGAGTGGCACGGTGCAGTTCTCGGCGGCGGTTGAAGCAATTACCGACGCCGACGCGACGGATCTCGATGCGGTTGAGGGCTTTGATACACAGAATCTTGCAGCGTTGACGACCGTTAAGGGAACGGCGGGGTACCTCGGCAAGGTCCGCATTGCGCTGAACAACGACGACTCGATGACGGCGGGCGATCAGGTTCGCATCCGCGTCACGCGACACGCAATGCTCGACTCGGCCACGGGCAACGCGCTGTTGCTGGCTGTGGAGGTGTGCGGGTAGATGGCCGTCCGAATCACAAGCCAAGAGACGGGCCTAGTCTACGATGGCACTGGTCCGGGCACGCTCCTCGCGGTTTCGTATGCCATATGGGTGAATGTCGCAACGCTGCCGACAGCCCAAGAGGCCGCGATTGTCCAATTCCATAGCTCTGACGCAGGTTGGAAGACGCAAGGGCTGTGGGTTGGCAATGAAGCGGGCGATCCGTTCGGCGCAGGTCAGGCCGGCGACCCATACTATACGACCTCCGCGACCACTGCGGACACTTGGTATTTCTTCGGGGCCACGAAGTCTAACTCGGCGAACAAATGGTGCACGTACCGAGGCGAGGTAGATGGCACTTGGGAAGCGGTAGAGCACGGCGACTGGAACTCGCTAGCCCCCCTCGCAGACGAGTTGTTTCTTGGATCGGACTTTCAGGACGACTACGACTTCGACGGAACCGTTGCCCACCTAAAGGTATGGAAGGACGTTGCGTTGACGGAAGCCGAGATGCGGCAGGAGATGTTCTCCGCTGCGCCCCGGCGGTTCGCAGGCCTATGGTCATGGCATCCGCTTACGGGCGGCACGGCCACAGAACGCTACCGAGACCACAGCGGCAACGGACGACACTTCGCCAAGAGGACAACGGACCCAGCGCAGGCTGACGGCCCGCCCGTATCGTGGGGCGCGGAGCCGATCATTGTGCAACCGAAAGAGGCGGGCGGAGCAGGCTCCGCTAGCCCGTCGGCGTCTCCGAGCGTCAGCCCGAGCGTCAGCCCGAGCGTCTCGATCTCGCCTTCGGCCAGTCCTTCGGCGAGCCCGAGCGTCAGTCCCTCGCCAAGCCCGTCCGTCAGTCCGAGCGGCTCCCCCTCGCCGTCTTCCGCCCCGACCTTCACGGACGACATCCTCCTCGCGTGGACCTACGTTGGATCGGTCAGTCCGTCCGCAAGTCCGAGCGTCTCGCCCTCGGCGTCGATCAGCTCCAGCGCCTCGCCGTCCGCCTCGCCGTCGGTCTCGCCGTCGGTCAGTCCGAGCGCGTCGATCTCGCCTTCGGCGTCGCCGTCCGCATCGCCCTCGATCAGCCCGTCGGTCAGCGAGAGCGCGAGCATTAGCCCCAGCGCGTCCCCGTCGGCAAGCCCGAGCGCCAGTCCGGCGATTGCTCGCGTATCAGGTCAGACAAACACCGCAGAGACGGGCTCGGAGCAGACTTACGTCGATATAGCTGCGCCCGCCAGCGTCACGTCTGGGGACCTCGTCGTTGTGGGGGTGTCGTTCTATTCCGAATCCGACGCCGACGCCTTCGTGGCCGGCGACTGCGTCAAGCAGTCCGGCACCGCGACTGTTGGCACCGTTTCGGTCGATGTGCAGCGCCAAACGAATTACTTCTCTCAACACTGGACAACCGCTGCCATCTTCTCGGTCCCGATAACCGGCAGCGGCTCGCTCACGATGCGTGTCAGCGAGCCGGGGAACAACAGCGTGCCGTTTTGGTTCGCTGTCTTCAATGAGTATAGCGGTGTAGACGTATCGGCGAGTCGCGTCGAGGACTCCAGCAGCGCCGAGGACTTTTCGGGCAGCGCGGGGTCTGGGGACGCTTCCAGTGCTGGCGCAGGGCTCTTCGTTGGGATGCTCTCTTGCGGCAACGTCTCCTCCATCACTGAAGATAGCAACTTCACCCTCATCGGAGAGGAGGCAAACTGGGAAACCGGGATGTCCGGGTCCGGTATCGACCGGATTGTCACCGGAGCAACGACTGACGAGGCGGCGTGGTCATGGGACGGAACCTATGGCGCAGCGGCCACGGTGGCGGTATACGCTATTGCGTCGGCGGGCAGCGCATCGGCGTCACTGTCTCCCAGCGCATCGCCGTCCGCCTCGCCGTCGGTCTCGCCGTCGGTCAGTCCCTCGGTTTCGCCCTCTGTCAGCGAGAGCGCATCGTACTCGCCCAGCCGGTCCCCATCGGCCAGCCCGTCCGCCTCCCCGAGCGTGTCGCCTTCCGCGAGTCCGTCGGCGTCGATCTCGCCGTCGGTCAGTCCTTCTGGTTCGCCGAGTGCGTCGCCCAGTGTTTCCCCGAGCCTGAGCCCGTCGGCGAGCCCGTCGGTCAGCCCGTCCGCGAGCGAGTCCGCATCCTACTCTCCCAGCCGTTCGCCCAGCGCATCGCCGTCGGTCTCGCCGTCCGTTTCGCCTTCGGTCTCGCCCTCTGCGTCTCCCAGCGCCAGTCCGAGCGCATCGCCGAGCGTCAGCCCATCGGTCAGCGAGAGCGTTTCGCCGTCGTCGTCGCCTTCGGCCAGTCCCAGCCCGACCACCACCATCGAGGCGGTGTCGGGCCAGAACACCAGCGTCGCGCCCGCCAGCAACCCCACGATCTCGGCACCGTCCGACGTCACGGTCGGGAACCTGATCGTCGTCACCGTCTCCTGTTCGAGCTTCCTTGGTACCCCCGACGACTTCGTGGCCGGCGACCTGACGAAGACGGCCGGCACCGCGACCATCGGCACCGTCCTCGTAGACGAGCAGATCAAGATCGTCGGCGGCACCGCGACGCAGTCGGTGGTGTTCTCGGTTCCCGTCACCGGGTCCGGGTCTTTGACGCTCGCGGTGGCCGATCCCGGCACCGCGCTGACCCTCGGCTGGTTCGTCACGTTCCACGAGTTCAGCGGCACGGATACGTCGGCCTCCCGCGTCGAGGATACGAGCAGCGCCACAATCGCGGCTGCGAGCACGCCCCAGACCGTCGGTGCGGGCGACATCACGGCGGCGGGCGAGGGCCTGCTGGTCGGGATGTTCGCCACCGCGATGTCCACGGGGACGATCACCGAGGATGGTGCTTGGACGGTAACGGCCGAGCGCGAGGCGACCGGAGGGACGGGGGCGTCCGGGTCCTCGATCTACCGGATCTGCGACTCGGACGGCCTGACCGACAACCCCGAATGGTACTACCCGAACGACAGCCCCGCGGCGATGACCGGGGTCGTCTACGGGGTCGCTGCCGGGAGCGCGAGTCCGAGCGCCTCCCCGAGTGTCTCGCCGTCGGCGAGTCCCAGCGTCTCCCCTTCGGCCTCGATCTCGCCCTCCGCGAGCCCTTCTGGTTCACCGAGCGCGTCTCCCAGCGCGTCGCCCAGTGTCAGCGAGAGCGCCAGCATCAGCCCCTCGGCATCTCCGAGTGTCTCGCCCTCTGGTTCCCCGTCGGCGTCGCCCAGCGCCAGCCCGTCTGCTTCGATCAGCCCGTCGGCTTCGCCCTCCGCGAGCGCCAGCGCGAGTCCCAGCGCCAGCCCGTCGGTGTCCCCCAGCGCGTCGATCTCGCCTTCTGGTTCACCGTCCGCGAGTCCGTCCGCGAGTCCGTCATCGAGCCCAAGCGCCGGTAGCGCGAGCCCGTCGGCCAGCCCGAGCGTTTCGCCATCGGCGAGCCCCAGCGCATCGCCCTCGGCCAGCCCTTCCGCGAGCATCTCCCCGAGTGCCTCGCCCAGCATTTCCCCATCTGGTTCGCCGTCCGTTTCCCCGAGCGCGTCCCCGTCGGTCTCGATCAGCCCGAGCGCATCGCCGTCCGGTTCTCCGAGCGTCTCGCCTTCCGCGAGCATCAGCCCGTCGGCGTCGCCTAGCGCGTCGCCCAGCGCGTCGCCCAGCGCGTCGCCCTCCGTCTCGCCTTCCGCGTCGATTTCGCCCTCCGCGAGTCCGTCCGCAAGCCCCAGCGCGTCTCCCAGCGCCTCCCCATCGGCCAGCCCCAGCGCGAGCCCGTCCGCATCCCCGAGCATCAGTCCGTCGGCCTCGATCAGCCCGTCCGCATCCCCCTCCGCGAGCCCGAGCGCCTCGATTTCGCCGTCGGCCAGCCCTTCCGCATCGCCCAGCGCGAGCCCCAGCGCGAGCATCAGCCCGTCTGGTTCGCCCAGCGCGAGCCCCAGCGTCAGCCCTAGCGCGAGCCCGAGCGTCTCGCCCTCCGCGTCGATCAGCCCGTCTGCCAGCCCGTCTGCCAGCCCGTCTGCCAGCCCCTCGGTTTCGCCCAGCGTTTCACCGTCAGCTTCGGTCAGCCCGTCCGCGAGCCCATCCGTCTCCCCGTCCGTCAGCCCGAGCGGCAGTCCGAGCGTTTCCCCTTCGGCCTCGGTCTCGCCGTCTGCGTCTCCCAGCGCCAGTCCATCTGTTAGCCCGAGCGCCTCGCCCTCGGTCAGCGAGAGCGCGTCCTACAGCCCGTCCGTCTCGCCCAGCGTCAGCCCTTCGGCATCACCCTCGGCCAGCCCGAGCGCAAGTCCCTCCGCGTCGATCAGCCCGAGCGCCTCGCCGTCTGCGTCGCCCAGCGCATCACCCTCGGTCAGCCCCAGCGCAAGTCCCTCCGCGTCGATCAGCCCGAGTGCCTCGCCCTCGGCGTCGCCCAGCGCATCGCCCTCGGTCAGCCCGAGCGCATCTCCAAGCGCGAGCCCTTCGGCGTCGGTCAGTCCCAGCGCCTCGCCCTCCGCGTCTCCGAGCGTCAGCCCATCAGTCAGCGAGTCCGCGAGCGCAAGCCCGTCCCCGTCCCCGTCCATCGCGCCGCCTGACGGCTTCGTGTGGGGCGAGGAGACGCCGACTCCCGAGGAGGGGAAGTCGTGGCAATACTGGCGGGGGACCGGGGACACCGCGCCGACGGTGATCGGCGACGGCGATTGGGGCAAGCTCCGGGTCATCTCGTCCGCGATCGTGTGGGCTGATGTCGTGGACCTTGGTGATGCGTCGGAGCGGTTCTTCACGGTAGAGCAGAACTCGTACGGGGCCGGAGACACGCCGACCGTGGAGATCCGTGGCAGCGTGACGACGTTCACGCGGTTCGCTGGGGCTCCGGCGTGGGAAGCCTACCCGCTGGTGTCGTCGCAGTCGTGGCGCTACGTTCAGATCCGCTTCAAGGGGTCGGCCGTCTAAGCAAGCAGGGAGAAAGTCATGAAGTGGCGGGTTCTGTACGAAGGAGGCCGGTGAATAGCAAATGGTGAAGTGGCGCATCTACTACGGAGACGGGAGCGTGGTGGACGGCACCAGTTTGCCGGAGTGGCTCGCTGCGCCCGACGAAGGCGTGCAGATCGTGACGGCGCTGTACGGCTTCGACGGGCACGGTCGCCCTCTCGGTCAGGTGGCCTACGGGTCTGACTGGTACGGCTTCGACGGGCTGACCATCTTGCAGGGACGAGCGTCGTCCCTCAAGCGCGGGGTATGGCGAGAGTGCGACGTGGCGAACCCGAAGCGTGGCAAGTGGATCGACTTCCGCGTGTGGCGTGAGATCAAGGGGGCGGGGCTCTAGTGCCCACCACCTACTATCTCGGCGATCAAGCGTCCGACTTGCCGGGGGCCATCGGCCAGTGGCTCCTCCGCGAGTCCACCGCCGGAGCGGGCACCGTCGTCTTCTCTGTCAAGAAGGGAAAGACGGAGGACGGCCACTTCGATGCGCCCGTCGGCGTCCCCGGAGTAGACGGAACGACGGGCGACTACTCGGTCGAACTCAACGTCACGGTCGCCAATAGTCTCCTGTACGCCGCGCTCTATCTGGAGCGGGTGAACTCCCTCGGCGTCACCCAGTCCACCAGCTCCTCGACATCAGAGCAGCAGCTCACGTCCGGCATCAAGACGTTCAACCTGTCGAGTGTCAACCTCGGGACGTGGGCCGCCGGGGACCGCCTTCGCCTCGTCTTCGACGTTCGCAACGCGGACTCCAAAAACGCCCAAGAGGCGACCATCGGAGTCAACACGACCGACGCCGAGGTCGTGGCCCCGTGGACATTCGCTGTCGAATCGACGAGCCCGAGCGCCTCGCCTTCGGCTAGCCCGTCCGTCTCGCCGAGCGCCTCGCCGTCGATCAGCCCGTCGATCAGCCCGAGCGTCTCACCTTCGGTCAGTCCGTCCGTCTCGCCGAGCGCGAGCATCAGCTCGTCGGCGTCGCCGTCAGCGTCGCCGTCGATCAGCCCTTCGGCTTCGCCCAGCGTCTCGCCTTCGGCCAGCCCGTCGGTCTCCCCGAGCGAGTCCCCGAGCGTCAGCGAGTCTGCGTCGTACAGCCCGTCCCGGTCGCCGTCGGCGTCACCGTCGGTTTCGCCCAGCGTCAGTCCGAGCGCGTCGATCTCCCCGTCTGAGTCCCCGAGCGCGTCCCCCTCGGTCTCGCCCAGCGTCTCGATCAGCCCCTCGGGTAGCCCTTCGGTCAGTCCTTCGGCGAGCCCGAGCGTTTCGCCCTCGATCAGCCCGAGCGCCTCGCCCTCTGTCAGCCCGAGCGCGTCTCCCTCGATCAGTCCGTCGGCGTCGGTCAGCCCCTCTGGTAGTCCGTCAGTCTCCCCGAGTGCGAGCATCAGCCCGAGCGCGAGTCCCTCAGCGTCGATCAGCCCCAGCGCGTCGCCGTCGGTGAGCCCGAGCGTCTCGCCCAGCGCCAGCCCGAGCGCGTCAATCAGTCCTTCGGTAAGCCCGAGCGTCAGCCCAAGCTCCTCGCCCTCGTCCAGCCCCTCGGCGAGTCCTTCGGCGAGTCCGAGCGTCAGTCCCTCGGCGTCGATCAGCCCCTCGGCGTCGCCCAGCGCGAGTCCGTCTGTTTCTCCGAGCGTCAGCGAGAGCGCGAGCGCAAGCCCGTCCGATGCGCCGCCGGAGGACATTGACGATGTCGTCCTGCGGTGGACTGGTGCCGGCAGCACCTCTCCGAGCGCATCGCCCAGCGCGTCGCCTTCGGCGTCCCCGTCGGCATCGCCCTCAGTCTCGATCAGCCCGTCGGCCAGCCCATCGGCGAGTCCGTCGGCGAGTCCGAGTGTCAGCCCGTCCGCAAGTCCGAGCGTTTCGCCATCGGCGTCGATCTCCCCGAGTGCGTCGCCCTCGGCGAGCCCATCCGTCAGCCCGTGCGCGTCGCCCAGCGCCAGCCCTTCGGCCAGCGAGTCGGCATCCTACTCGCCGTCCCGGTCGCCGTCCGCGTCGCCTTCTGGTTCGCCCAGTGCCTCGCCCTCGGTCTCGCCCTCGGTCTCGCCCAGCGCAAGTCCGTCTGTTTCTCCAAGCGCGAGCGAGTCCGCGTCCTACAGCCCGTCCCGGTCCCCGAGCGAGAGCCCATCCGCATCCCCGAGCGCGAGTCCGAGCGCGTCACCCTCGGTCAGCCCCAGCGCATCGGTCAGCCCGTCAGCGAGTCCTTCGGCGTCGCCGTCCGCATCGCCCAGCGCGTCCCCGAGCGCATCGCCTAGCGTCAGCCCGTCGGTCAGCATCTCGCCTTCGGCCAGTCCTTCGGCGAGCCCGAGCGCGTCGCCGAGCGCATCGCCCAGCGTCTCTCCGAGCGCCAGCCCGTCGGCGAGCCTGTCGCCCTCGGTCAGCCCCTCTGGTTCCCCAAGCGCCTCCGGGTCGGCCTCCCCCAGCGTCAGCCCGTCCGTGTCGCCCTCGGTTTCGATTTCTCCGAGCGCATCGCCGTCCGCAAGCCCGAGTGTCAGCGCCAGCCGGTCGCCGAGCGCCAGCCCGAGCGTCTCCCCGAGCGCGTCGCCCTCCGCGAGCCCTTCGGTCAGCCCGAGCGCGTCGATCTCGCCCTCTGGTTCGCCGAGTGCAAGCCCGTCGGCGTCACCCAGCGTCTCGCCCTCGGCATCAGTCAGCCCCAGCGCGAGCCCGAGCGCGTCGCCGTCGGCCTCCGGGTCCGCGTCGCCTTCGGTCAGTCCTTCTGGTTCCGCCTCCGCGAGCCCGTCGGTCTCCCCGTCCGCGTCGATCAGCCCCTCGGCCTCACCATCGGCCAGCCCGAGCGCCTCCCCGAGCGCCAGCCCGTCAGTCTCTCCAAGTGCGTCAATCTCACCAAGCGCATCACCAAGCGCGAGTCCCAGCGTCTCGCCTTCTGGTTCCGCGTCCGCCAGCCCGTCGGTTTCGCCCAGCGCGAGCCCGTCGGTTTCGCCCTCGGCGTCGATTTCGCCGTCCCGGTCGCCCTCCGAGAGCCCGTCAGCGAGCCCGAGCGTCTCTCCGAGCGTCTCGATCAGCCCGTCAGCGTCCCCCTCGGCCTCGCCAAGCGTCTCCGCGAGCCGGAGCCCCAGCGCATCGCCTTCGGCCACCGCGTCCTTCTCGCCGAGCGTCAGCCCCTCTGCGAGCGTCTCTCCGAGCGCGTCTCCGAGCGCAAGTCCTTCTGTCAGCCCATCGGCGAGCCCCAGCATCTCGCCCTCGGCCTCGATTTCGCCCTCCCGGTCGCCGTCTGCCTCGCCGAGCGTCAGCCCCTCAGCCTCGCCCTCGGTCAGCCCCAGCGCGAGTCCCAGCGTTTCGCCCTCCGCGAGCCCCTCAGCGTCCCCCTCGGTCAGCCCCTCAGCCTCGATCTCGCCCTCGGCTAGCCCGTCGGCAAGCCCCAGCGCGAGCCCTTCGGTCAGTCCGAGCGTTTCGATCTCCCCGAGCGCATCGCCCAGTGCGAGCCCCAGCGCCAGCCCGTCGGTGTCGCCTTCGGTGTCGCCCTCTGGTTCGCCATCTGCCAGCCCGTCCGTTTCGCCTTCCGCGTCGGTGTCGCCGAGTGCCTCGCCGAGCGCGAGCCCGTCCGTCAGCCCCTCGGCTTCCCCGAGCGTCAGCGCCAGCGCGTCGATCAGTCCCTCGGCGAGCCCGTCCGCCTCCCCGTCGGCGAGCCCGTCGGCGTCGCCCAGCGCGAGCGAGTCGGCCTCGTACAGCCCGTCCCGGTCCCCGTCCGCAAGCCCCTCGGTCAGCCCGTCCGCGTCGATCAGCCCGTCGCGCTCCCCGAGCGTCTCGCCCTCTGGTTCGCCCAGTGCGAGCCCCAGCGTGTCCCCGAGCGCGAGCGTCAGCCCGAGTGCTTCGCCCAGCGCCAGTCCCTCTGTCTCGCCGTCGGCCTCGATCTCGCCCTCCGCGTCGCCGAGCGCATCGCCGAGCGTCAGTCCTTCGGCGAGCATCAGTCCGTCGCTGTCGCCCAGCGCGAGCCCTTCGGTCAGCCCCTCTGGTTCGCCCAGTGCGAGCCCCAGCGTGTCCCCGTCGGCTTCGGCGTCCGTCTCGCCCAGCCGATCGCCTTCCGCGAGCCCGAGTGTCTCGCCTTCGGCGTCGATCAGCCCGAGTGCCTCCCCGAGCGCATCGCCCAGCATCAGTCCCTCGGCCTCGCCCAGCGCCTCGATCTCGCCGTCGGTCTCGCCTTCTGGTTCGCCGAGCGCGTCTCCGAGCGTCAGCCCCTCCGCGTCTCCGAGCGCAAGCCCCAGCGCGAGCCCGTCGGTCAGCCCGAGCGTCAGCATCAGCCCCTCGGAGTCGCCCTCCGCATCGCCCAGCGTCAGCCCGTCCGCGAGTCCGAGCGTCTCGCCGTCGGCCTCGATCTCGCCCTCGGTCAGCCCGTCGAAGTCGCCGAGCGCGTCGCCTAGTGCGAGCCCGAGCGCGAGTCCCAGCGCCAGCCCGTCGGTGTCCCCAAGCGCGTCGATCTCGCCTTCTGGTTCGCCGAGCGCGAGTCCCTCGGCGAGCCCGAGTGCGAGCCCCAGCGCAAGCGAGTCGGCGTCCTACTCGCCCAGCCGATCGCCCAGTGCGAGCCCGAGCGCGAGCCCGTCGGTCAGTCCCTCAGCGTCCCCGTCAGCCTCGATCAGCCCGTCTGGTTCACCGTCCGCGAGTCCGAGTGCGTCGCCGAGCGCGAGTCCGAGTGTCTCTCCCAGCGCCTCGATCAGTCCTTCGGCTTCGCCCAGCGCGTCGCCGAGCGTCTCCCCCAGCGCGTCGGTCTCGCCCTCCGCGTCACCGTCGGCCAGTCCGAGCATCAGCCCGAGCGTCTCGCCGTCCGCCTCGCTCTCGCCGAGTGTCAGTCCCTCTGGTTCGCCCAGCGCGTCGCCGTCGGTCAGTCCGTCTGTCTCGCCGTCGCGGTCGCCGTCGGCGTCACCGTCCGTCTCCCCGAGTGCAAGCATCAGCCCCTCGGCCAGCCCGTCGGTCAGCCCCAGCGCAAGCCCGAGCGTCTCGCCGAGCGTCTCTCCCAGCGCGAGTATCAGCCCCTCAGCGTCTCCCTCGGCGAGCCCGAGCGTCTCCCCGTCCGAGAGCCCTTCCGCGAGCCCTTCGGTCAGCCCGTCGGCAAGCATCAGCCCGTCGCGCTCCCCGAGCGTCTCGCCCTCTGGTTCGCCCAGTGCGAGCCCGTCCGTGTCGCCTTCGGCGTCGATCAGTCCCTCAGCGTCGCCGAGCGCATCCCCGAGCGTCAGCCCGAGCGTCTCCCCCTCGGTCAGCGAGTCGGCCTCGATCAGTCCCTCGGCGAGCCCCAGTGTCTCGCCTTCTGCGAGCCCGTCCGCGTCCCCGTCCGCGAGCGAGAGCGCGTCCTACTCGCCCTCCCGGTCGCCGAGCGCAAGTCCTTCGGTCAGCCCGTCCGCAAGCCCGTCCGCCAGCCCGTCGGTTTCGCCCAGCGTCAGCGAGTCGGCGTCCTACTCGCCCAGCCGGTCCCCCAGTGCGAGCCCGAGCGTCAGCCCCAGCGTTTCGGGCAGCGTCTCGGCCAGCGCCAGCCCGTCCGCCTCGCCGTCGGTGTCGCCCAGCGCGTCGATCTCGCCCTCCGCCTCACCGTCGGCCAGCCCCAGCGCGTCGGCCTCGGTCAGTCCTTCGGCGTCCATCTCGCCCAGCGTCTCGCCGTCTGGTTCCCCGAGCGCCTCGCCGTCGGTCAGTCCCTCGGTCAGCGCGTCCCGGTCGCCTTCGGCAAGCCCGTCTGTTTCTCCGAGCGCGAGCGTCAGCCCCAGCGCGAGCCCATCCGCGTCGCCATCGGCAAGCCCCAGTGTCAGTCCCTCGGCTTCGCCCTCGGCTAGCATCTCGCCCTCGGTCTCGCCCTCTGGTTCCCCGAGCGCGTCGCCCAGCGTTTCCCCGAGCCTGAGCCCGTCCGTCAGCCCCAGCGAGTCGGCCTCGGTCAGCGAGAGCCCGTCCTACTCGCCCAGCCGGTCGCCTTCCGCGTCCCCGTCCGCGTCGCCAAGCGCGTCCCCGAGCGTCAGTCCCTCGGTCAGCCCGAGCGCGTCGGTCAGCCCATCGGCGTCGCCTTCCGCAAGTCCATCTGTCTCACCCTCGGTCTCGCCCAGCGTCTCGCCCAGCGTCTCCGAGAGCCCGTCCTACAGCCCGAGTCGGTCGCCCTCCGCGTCGCCCTCGGTCAGCCCATCGGCGAGTCCGAGCCTGTCGCCCAGCATCAGCCCGTCAATCAGCCCATCGGTCAGCGAGAGCGCATCCTACAGCCCCAGCCGTTCGCCTTCGGCTTCGGCCTCCGTTTCGCCTTCGGTCAGCCCAAGCTGGTCCCCGTCAGCCTCCCCGAGCCTGTCGCCCAGCGCGTCCGAGAGCGCGTCCTACTCACCGAGCGTCTCGCCATCCGCGAGCGCATCGCCCAGCCCATCCGCATCGCCGAGCGTCTCACCCTCGGCGAGCCCGTCTGTCAGCCCGAGCGTCTCGCCCAGCGCGTCGGTCTCGCCCTCCGCGTCGCCCTCGGTCAGCCCGAGCCTGAGTCCGAGCGCGAGCCCGTCTGTCTCTCCGTCCGCGTCGGTCAGTCCTTCGGCGTCGCCAAGCGCGTCGCCTTCCGCGAGTCCCTCCGTTTCGGCCTCGGCGTCGCCGTCCCTGTCCCCCAGCGCAAGTCCTTCAGTCTCGCCAAGCGCGTCAATCTCACCAAGTGCATCGCCCAGCGAGAGCCCGAGCCGGTCGCCGTCTGGTTCCCCGAGCATCAGTCCGAGCCTGTCTCCCAGCGCGTCGCCATCGGCATCGCCGTCGGCGTCGATCAGCCCCAGTCTCTCGCCATCCGTCAGTCCGTCTGTCAGCCCGAGCGTCAGCCCCTCGGCTTCGGTCAGCCCCTCAGCGTCGCCCTCGGCTTCTCCCAGCGCCTCGCCGTCCCTGAGCCCCAGCGCATCGCCCTCGGTCAGCCCGTCGCTCTCACCGTCGGTCAGCCCCTCCGCGTCGCCCAGCGTCAGCCCGTCGGTCAGTCCGTCGGTCTCGATCTCGCCATCCGCCTCTCCGAGCGCCAGCCCGAGCGTGTCGCCGTCGGTCTCTCCCAGCGCCAGCGTTTCACCGAGCGCGTCGCCCAGCGCGAGCGCGTCGATCAGCCCGTCTGGTTCCCCGAGCGTCAGCCCGTCCGCGTCGATCAGCCCCAGCGCATCGCCCTCGGCTTCGCCGTCGGTCAGCCCATCGGCTTCGCCCTCGGCCTCGCCATCCTCCAGCCCGTCGCCCGGAAGCGCATCGCCGAGCGCCTCCCCGTCCGCCTCGCTCAGCCCGTCGAGGTCGCCGTCGGCGAGCCCGAGCGCATCGCCGAGCGTCTCGCCATCCGCGAGTATCTCCCCGTCTGGTTCGCCTTCGGTCAGTCCCAGCGCCAGTCCTTCCGCGAGTCAGTCGGCCAGCCCGAGCGCGTCCCCGTCGGTGTCCCCGTCGGTGTCCCCGTCGGCGAGCCTCTCTCCAAGCGTTTCGCCTTCGGCCAGCCCGAGCATCAGCCCCAGCGCCTCGCCGTCCGTTTCGCCCAGCGCCAGCGTCTCGCCGAGCGCGAGCCCGAGCGCGAGTCCATCCGTCAGCCCGTCGGCTTCGATCAGCCCGTCTGGTTCGCCCAGCGCAAGCCCCTCGGTCTCCCCGAGCGGGTCTCCTTCCGCAAGCCCGAGCGTGTCGCCCTCGGAGAGCGCCAGCCCGAGCGCCTCCCCATCCGCGAGTCCGTCGGTCAGCCCGAGCGAGTCCCCGTCGCTGTCGCCCTCGGTGTCGCCGTCGGCGAGCGTTTCGCCCAGCGCGTCCCCCTCGATTTCCCCGTCCGCAAGCCCATCGGCTAGCCCTTCCGGTTCGCCATCGGTCTCGGCGTCCGCCTCGATCAGCCCGTCGGCCAGCCCCAGCCTGTCCCCCTCGGTCAGCCCGTCCGCGAGCCCGAGCATCAGCCCGTCGAGGTCGCCTTCCGCTTCGGTCAGTCCCAGCGCCAGCCCGTCTGGTTCGCCGTCGGTCAGCCCGTCCGCGAGCCCGTCGGCTGGCAGCGAGAGCCCCAGCGCGTCGCCCAGCGCGTCGATCAGTCCCTCGCGGTCTCCGTCCGGGTCTCCGTCCGTCAGTCCGTCCGCCTCGCCCTCGGTCAGCGAGAGCGCGTCCCTGTCGCCCTCTGGTTCTCCCAGCGCAAGCCCGAGCGTCAGCCCGAGCGCGTCGGTATCGCCGAGCGCAAGCCCCTCGGTCAGCCCTTCCGCGAGTCCCTCGGCGAGCCCGTCGGCGAGCGAGTCCGCGTCCTACAGCCCCTCGGTCAGCCCGAGCGAGTCCCCGTCTGGTTCCCCGAGCGGTTCGCCCTCCGCCTCGCCCTCGGTCAGCCCGTCCGCGACCCCGTCCGCGAGCCCGTCGGCGTCGGTTTCGCCCTCGGCGAGTCCGTCTGGTTCCCCGAGCGCCAGCCCGAGCGAGTCCCCGTCGGCAAGCCCGTCCGTCAGCGAGTCGGCGTCGATCAGCCCGTCGGCGAGTCCCAGCGCGTCCGCCTCGATCTCCCCGTCTGGCTCCCCGAGCGTCTCGCCCTCGGTCAGCCCCAGCGCCTCGCCGAGCGTCTCACCTTCGGCTTCGATCTCGCCCTCGGCAAGTCCGTCTGCCAGCCCCAGCGCCTCGCCGAGCGTTTCGCCCTCGGTCAGTCCGTCCGCTAGCCCGTCGGTTTCGCCCTCGGCGAGCGTCAGTCCGAGCGCGAGTCCGTCCGCTAGCCCGTCGGTGTCCCCCTCGGTCAGCCCCAGCGCGAGCCCGAGCGTCAGCGAGAGCCGCAGTCCGTCCGTCTCGCCCTCGCTGTCGCCAAGCGCGAGCGTGTCGCCATCGGCATCGCCGAGCGTCTCGCCAAGCCTGTCTCCGAGCATCAGCCCGTCGGTCAGCCCCTCTGGTTCGCCGTCGGTCAGTCCCAGCGCGAGTCCCAGCGCGAGCCCAAGCGTTTCGCCCTCTGCCTCGATCAGCCCGTCGCGTTCCCCGAGCGCCTCGCCGAGCGTCAGTCCGAGCGTCAGCGAGAGCGCGTCGTACAGCCCCAGCGCCAGCCCTTCGGTCAGCCCCAGCGCCTCGCCCAGCGCCTCGCCCAGCGCATCGCCCAGCATCTCCCCATCGGTCAGCTCGTCGGCATCCGTCTCGCCAAGCGCCTCGCCGTCGTTCCCTCCGCGACCAGACGAGATCGACCTTCTCGGCAAGCTGAGCCCGACCGTCGGCTTGCTTGGGCAGCTCGACGGCCCGACGCTGGTGCTGCTCGGCCGCGTCCAGACGACCACAGGCATGCTCGGACAGCTCGATGACCCGACCCTCGCGCACGTCGGCCAATCCCAGCCCGCCGTGCAGATGCTCGGAAGGGCCACCCCCGTGACGAGCGCGTCCTATTCGCCGAGCGCGTCGCCTTCGGCCAGTCCGTCGGCGAGCCCGAGCCCGAGCCCGAGCCCTTAGTTGGAGGAATGATGAGTTACGAATCGAGCATTGAAGCGACGGACCACTTCTTCGCAGGAGAAGACAAGACGCTAAGCTACGAGGTCTTCGCGGAAGACGGGGTCGCGATGGAGAACGTCGCCGCGTTCGCGATGGAGTGGACGCTACGGAAGAGCCTCACCTCGAAGCAGCCCTACCGAGCACAGGGGTCCGTCGTGGTGACGAAGGAGACCGGCGGCAGCGGCATCACGGTGACCGGGGCCTACGACTCGGTGCGAGCATCGAACACGCAACGGGTCATCGTGACCATTGCGGACACGGACACGGAGAATCTCGCGGGGGGACGCTACGTGTGCTCCCTCAAGCGCACCGACGCCGGGATCGAGGCCGTGCTCAGTCACGGTGTCGTTGAGGTTCTGGTGTCGCCGGTCAGGTAGGAGGAGAGAGATGGCAGAGAAGGATCGGGCTCCGTGGACGGCAGAAGACCAGCGGCGTCTTCCGAAGCCGCAGTCCGCTACGCCCGCGAGAACGACAACGGCGAGCACGGGCGACTTCTCGCCGCCCGCGCACGCGCCAGTGCGCCGCCCAGCGCCAGAGCCGTCTCGTCATGACGTCTGGCAAAAGGCGGGCGCCGCCGTGGGCCGGGACTCGGCGGTGAGCGCCCGAGGCGACTACGTTCCGCCGCGTCGGCCGCTGCCTCCGCCCCCGCTCGCGCCGCCCCGGCCCGCGCCCGTCGTCCCAGCGCGTCCAGACGAGTGGGCGAAAGACGGAGGAGTGACCGTGCGTGGCGACTACGTTCCGCCGCCACCTCCTCCGCTGCCCCGGCCAGCGCCTCCCCCGGTGATTGCGCCCGTAGTCGAGGCTCGAAGTGCGGCGAGCCACCATGACGGAGCGGTGGATCGGCGGGACGACTTCGCGCCCCCGCCGCCTCCGGCGCCCACGCCGCCAGCGCCACGCCCGGCGATTGCGCCAGTAGTCGAGGCTCGAAGTGCGGCGAGCCATCACGACGGGTCGGTCACCCTCAGCAGGGACTTCGTCCAGCCGACGTACCGGCGCGATCCGCCGCCGCCCGTGATGCAGACGGTCCCGTGGACGCCGGCCACACCCGTCCGGCCCGAGGTCGCCGACGCGACAGTTCTGGGCTGGGATCATGCGTCTCCGGCCAGTGAGCCGAAGCCGGAGCCCGTGGTGTTGCCGCAGCCGAAGCCCGTGACGGCCCGCGCCGAGGTCGAGATTCAGCAAGTGGCCCGTCGCGATTGGAGGAGAAGATAATGCCGGTTAATACCCCGAGCCCGGAGTACGCGGCGTACATCGACATCTGGAGCCGCTGCCGGCACTGCTACGAAGGCAGCGATTCCGTGAAGGCTGAAGGCCCGGCGTACCTGCCGCCCTTGGACAGCCATCAAGAAAACTCGAAAGGCTACGACGCCTACAGGCTCCGAGCCCTCTACTACAACGCGACGGGCCGGACCGTGGAGGGTCTGGCCGGCTCGATCTTCCAGAAGCCCCCACGCTGGGAAGTGTCCAAGGCGGCGGAGGAGTACCTTCGCGATATCACCCTGTCTGGCGTGACGGCGGAGATGTTCGCGCTCCGCACGACCCGCAACGTCCTCGCGTCTGGTCGCTGGGGAATCCTCGTGGACATGGCGAAGGAAACGAAGGGCTCCCCGTCGCGGCCCTACGTCGTCGGCTATCGAGCCGAGGACATCTACAGCTGGAGGACGAGGTCCGTGGGCGGCGACCAGCAGACCCACCTCATCGTGCTGCGCGAGCAGGACCAGATCGAAGACCCGAAGGACGAGTTCGTGCCGGAGCGAGAGGAGCGGTTCCGCGTGCTGCGTCTCGACAAGGGCCAGTACGTTCAGGAGGTCTGGCGGAAGCCGCCCGGAAAGGAAGACTACGAGCTGTCCGAGTCGATCAAGCCCAAGCGGCGGGGGGTGCCGTTGAGCTTCCTCCCCTTCGTCTTCATGTCCGCCACGACCATCGAGCCCACCATCGAGAAGCCGCCACTCATTGATCTGGTGGACGTGAACCTGAGCCACTACCGCACGATGGCCGACCTTGAGCACGGTCGGCACTACACGGCCCTCCCGACGCCGTGGATCGCGGGCTCCATTCAGGGCGACGAGGAGAACGAGAAGCTGTCGATCGGTTCCGGCGTCGCGTGGATGCTCGATCAAGGCGGCAGTGCTGGGATGCTTGAGTTCTCCGGCGCCGGACTCGGCTCCCTCGTCACCGCCGACACGGAGAAGCGGAAGATGATGGCGACCCTCGGCGCGCGCCTTCTCGAAGACGTGGGCGGCGCCGAGACAGCGACCGCCGTCGGGATGCGCCACAGCGGCGAGCACGCGACGCTCCGCACGATCGCCGCTGTTCTGGAGCAGGGGCTATCGAAGACCCTCCAGTGGATCGACTGGTGGATGGGCACGGAGGCGACGCCGGAGAAGGTGAAGTCCCAGATCATTCTGAATAAGGAGTTCTTCGCGATCAAGGCCAGTCCCGGAGAGGTGCAGGCGGCGCTTGCGGCACTTCAGGCCGAGAAGATCAGCTACCCGACCTTCTACAACATCCTCAGCGAAGGCGGCTGGACCCGAGAGGGCGTGGACTACAAGAAGGAGCAGTCGGACATCGACATCGACCGCGAGGCCAATCTGGAGGCGGGCAAGGAGGCGCAAGAGGCGTTCGGTCTTGGTCCCAACGCACAGCCCCCGGCGGACTCGGGCGAGCCCGACCCGGAAGCCGACCCGGAAGCCGACCCGGCCCCGGGCAAGCCGCCCGGACCGGGCAAGCCGCCCAAGCCGCCCAAAGGCTAACGAATGAAGCGCACCGCTCTGGAGACGGAAGGCATCAAGATCGAACGGCGGCTCGTCCGTGCCCTTCTGCGGGCGCTGCCCAAGCTTGGTGCGTCCGTCTCCATCTTTGAGCTGATGATGGCGATTCAGGCCAAGGACGTAAAGCGTGCCATGGCGTTGTTCCCGAAGGGAAAGATTCAGGATGCGCTCGTGCCGTCGGCCCGCATTGTTGAGGATGCGGCGATGAGGGGCGGCAAGATCGCGGCGAAGGACATCAGGAGGATCATGGATGCCCGCCAGCGTTAGCTTCGGGTTCGACGCGAAGAACAAGCGTGCGTACCGTCTCGCGAAGGCGGCAGCGGGAAAGCTCATCACCGACATCACCGACGAGGCGCTGCTGGCGATCAGGACGCTCATCGAGAAGGTCATTCGTGACGGGGTTCCGCCGCTCGACGCTGCGCGAATGGTGCTGGGAATCATCGGAGAGCCGGGAGCAACAACGAACGAGTCCGTTGGAATGGAAGGGCTGAACCACGTTCAGGTCGTTTCGGCGATGAACTACCGGAAGACGCTCATCGACATGGGCCACACGCTCGGGATGGTGGAGAAGCTGTTCGGCAAGTACGTGAAGCGGAAGCTCAGGGAGCGCGCCACCACCATTGCTCGGACGGAAACAATGTGGAGTCTCGTAAAAGGGGCGGAAGCCCAGTATTCCGAGGCAGTTAGGCACGGTTTCCTTCCGAGCGGCGGGCGCTTGCGCTGGATCACGACCCCGGACGAGCGGCTCTGTGACTTCTGCCGGCCGATGCACAACCGGACCAAGCCGATCCCCGTGGGGCACGAGACGACCTACTTCGTGTCGCCGCAGGGGCCGATCGAGGGGCCGCCCCGGCATCCGAGGTGCCGGTGTACCATCGTCTTCGCTGAGGAGCAGACCCCCGAGGACGCCGCCGCTGGTGCCCCGCCCCCGCCGAAGCCGGCACCTCCCCCTCCCCCGCCAGAGCCCGTGCCCGAGTACGTCGCGGCCGGGATCGAGCACGAGGTTCTGTTTAATCCGACCGGCTGGGTGTACGGCAAGTCGGACGCTATCGAGAAGGTGGGGATTGCGGACGAAGGGCTGAAATCGGCCCTGAAGACGCTGACGGCCCTTGGGGTGGACGTGTCCGGCACCAAGGTCTCGTACCTGAAAGCCAGCCCGAACGCCGAGCTTGGGGCCTTCAGGGGCTCGATGGGCGCGTCACGGGCCGGGTGGAGCAGCGGGCGCATCGACATTATGATCGGCCCCAATCTTGCGAAGGACAGGCCGTGGATGGCGTCGGCGGCAGGAGCGGAAGGCGTGGTGATCCACGAGTTCGGTCACCAACAGCACTGGAAGAGGCTCGTGTCCCTGCACCCGAAGGCGTCGCTGGGCGCGCTTAACGATCTCCTCGTGCATCCACTGACCACGATCGAGCAGGCGATTGCACGACAGGTGTCGCGCTATGCCGTCACCGACAGCGCCGAATTCGTCGCGGAGGTCTTCGCCGGCACCATTCGCGGGACCGACTACGGAGACGACGTGTTGTCCCTTTACCGACGGCTGGGCGGGCCGTCCATCCCCGGCTTGCTGGAGTGAGGCAATGGTGAAAATCATCGACCGCCTGCCGCTGTGCGCGACGTGCCGTCATTTTAGCCATGAGGAGTACACCATCGAGGCGTGCTTGGCGTTCCCGGACGGCATCCCGCGAGCCATCCTGACGTGGAAGGCCGACCACCGGAAGCCGATCGAGGGCGACCACGGCATCAGCTACGACCTGTCCGACGACGACCAGTCTGCGGGGTGATTGGTGGGTCGCCCGCGCAAGCCCGAGGAGTCCCGGTTGACAGAGACGCTCCACCTCCGCGTGACGAGGGACGAGGCCGACCTAATCTACACGGGCTCTCTCCGTTGCGGGCTCTCCACGTCCGAGTTCCTCCGTTTGGGCTTGCGCCATCTATTTGAAGATGCTAGTTTCCGTGTCAATCATGATGTTCAGACCCAGACCCGGAGTAAGCTCTAGACGCCAAAGGGCGTAAAGGGCCACACCCACGGAGGCGCAATGGCTTTGAAGACGCAGGTCGATGACCTCGACGGCATTCCCGAGGCGTTTCGGGACGAGTACGAAGAGAAGAACGGCAAGTACGTCCTCCGGCTCGAAGGCGACGTCCCCGGTCTGGTGCCTTCGACGCAGCTCGCCGAAGCGAACGCGAAGCTCGCGGAGTTCCGGGACAACAACGTCACCCTGAAGGGCAGCGCCGCAGAGCGCGAGACCAAGCTGGAGGCCCTGAAGGCGCAGCTCTCGCGGTTCGATGGCGTGGACCCGGAGGAGTACGGCAAGCTCAAGGCGCGCGTGGCCGATCTCCAGAAGACCGGTGTGGCCGGCGCCGACGATGTGACGCTGGTCGTGCAGCGCGCAGTCTCCGCCGCAGTGACTCCTCTCCAGAAGCGTCTGGACGAGGTCACCGCCCGAGAGAAGGAAGCCGAGGCCCGAGAGCAGAAGTCCGCCGCGATGCTCGCCCGGAAGACGATGGAGAGCGAGCTGACGAGTCTCGGCCTTTCGCTGGGCGTCTCGGAGCCGGCGATCCCCGACTACGTCGCACGCGGGCTGGAAATTTTCCGGTACGAGGACGGCCAGATCGTCGCGAAGAACGGCGATACGCCGGTCTACTCGCCGTCGAACCCGACGATGCCCCTGACGCCCGACGAGTGGGCGGAAAGCCTGATCGAGACCGCGCCCCATCTGTTCAAGGGCTCCGGTGGTGGCGGAGCGGCCGCCAGCGACAACACGCCCCCGCCCCCGAGGAAGACCATCCAGAACGATCCGCTGGAGTTCGGGCGGAACATCGAGGCGATCGCTCGCGGAGAGGTCATCGTTCAGCAGTGACAACGAGCGGCGCCACTTGCGGCTACCTGTTCTGCGGCGGCGCCGCCGTCTCTCCGGCCCCATTCGACTTTTCCAGCCTGAGCATTCGCGGTCTCAACGCACAGACTCCGTTCTGTTCGGGCCACCTCGACCTACTCAGCCGGCGTGTCGCCAAGGCGCACGTTGGTGTCGCTGGGGCCGATCCCGTAGATCGGCAAGCCAAGCGACGGCTCCAGTTCTTCCAGCGCAAGCTGTGGAACTCGCCCGCTCGCGCCGTGCCCGAGGCGCTGACCGTCGCTCTGACGGAGGTCGTGCGGGCCATTGGCCCCGGCGTCAGCCGCTCGGCGCTGGCTGGCGCGTGGGCCGGACTTCAACTCGCCATCGAGGAGTCGAGACGACGACGCTGGAACGCCCGCCAGACGGCGGAGTGGGTCGAGGTCGTCGCCTTCTACAAAGGACTGTGCGCCCACTGCGAAGAGCAGGTCTGGGCGCTGGTGTACGACGGATTGCCGGTCTGTAGCTCATGCAGGCTGGCTGCTGTGCCACGGCGGAAGCATCGTCTCTTGGAGATTCAGGAGAATCGACAGAGCCGACGCATCGCTGTAGCCTGACGCCTTTCTCTGCGCTGCGGTGAGCCCGGAGGGCTCTCCAAGACGCGGGCCGGTGGCCCCCAAGCAACTAGCCGTTTCTCTTGGAGGCCGCAATGGCGAACACCAACACTCTGACTCAAGCCGTCCAGCAGCTGCTCGCGCAGGGGCTGATGGCTCTCCGTCAGATGGCCGTGATGCCGCGCTTCGTGAACCGGGCGTACGAGACCATGTCCGGCGAGAAGATGTCCACCATCGACATCAACATCCCCAGCGCGATCACCGCGCAGGCCGTCTCCCCCAGCTACGTCGCTCCCGACGATGCCGGCGTGGTGCCGACGAAGGTCAGCATCACCCTCGACCAGTGGTGGGAGGCGCCCTTCTTCCTCAACGACAAGGAGATGCTGGAAGTCATCGGGGGCACGATCCCCATGCAGGCGTCCGAGGCCGTGAAGTCCCTCGCGAACAAGGTGGACGGACACCTGCTCGCGCTGTACGCGCAGGTCTACAGCGCCGTCGGCACCGTGGGCGCCACCCCGTTCCAGACCGACCTCGCTCCGTTCCTCGACGCGGACGAGAAGCTGAACAACCAGCTGGCCCCGCCCGACAACCGCTACGTCGCGATCAACGCGAAGGCCAAGGCCGCAGCGATGTCCCTGCGCGCGTTTCAGGACGCGAGCTTCCGGGGCGATCAGGCCGGCATCCTGCGCGGCGACATCGGCGAGAAGCTCGGCGCGTTCTGGTTCATGGACCAGAACATCCCGTCCCACACCGCCGGAACGTGGAACGGGACCGGCACCACCACCGGGACCAACGCGGCAGGGCAGGGCGTCGTCAACCTGACCGGTGGCACCGGCTCGATCCTCGTGGGCGACATCGTCACCTTCGCGGGCGACGAGCAGCAGTACGTCGCCAGCGCCGTCACCGGGACCGGGCCGACCACCGCGATCACCGTCTCCCCCAACCTCGCCTCGGCGAAGTCGGCCACCGAGGTCGTCACCCTGCTCGGCGCGAGCGACACCTACCGCGTCAACCTCAACTTCCACCGCGACGCCTTCGCGCTGGTGTCCCGCCCGTTCGCCGCCGCCGACCCGATGGGGCTCGGCACCTACCAGTCGGCCATCGACCCGGTCTCCGGGCTCGCGCTCCGGCTGGAGGTCTCCCGCCAGCACAAGCGGACCCGCTTCAGCTATGACATACTCTATGGCGTCAAGTGCGTCCGGCCCGAGTTGGCGTGCAGGATTTTGGGGGAGTAGTGTTTTCAACGACTTAGCGTGAGGTTACGGATGTCAATCCAGCCAACCCCAGCCGCCCTTCGCTCTCCGCTTGATGCGGGAGACTGTCGGCTGGACCACGTTGAAGTCGTTGGCGATGCTTCGTTGGGAGGCTCCCGACGCGAGCGCCTTGCGGATGGCGATCACCTTCTCGGTGGTCAGCGTGGCGCTCCCGTTCCGCTCTCCCCGGGCTGCGCGTTCTGGATGGACGCGCAGTCCGCTCCTGTCGCCCTTCGCCGTTCGTCCTCTGGTGTCTCTCTCAGCGATGTTCTCGGCCTGCGTTCCGGGCGTGACGTGAGTTGGCTCGCAACACCACGGGTGGTCGCACGAGTGCCGGAACACAGCGCCCGGCGTGGCCGGTCCGTAGGTCAGCACCCAAGCGAAGGCGTGGGCGCGGGTAAGGCGGTTGTGGCTGAGCGCGAAGTACCCGTAACCGCCAGCCGTCATTCCGTTCTTGCCTGCGAGCCACGGTCGGCAGCCGTTCTCATCTGGAGGGCCGACTTTCGACCAGAAGCGAGCGACGAGGTCCGCGTAGGACTTCGTTCGCTGCGTGGGCTGGAAGGCGGTAAGCTCTGTGTCAGCCATGTGACCTCCTCGGGGTCGCTGGTGAGGGACCGGAGGGTGGTTTGTGCCACTCCCGGTCCCGTTCATTGTACAGGGGCTCGCGCCATGTAGGCTCCCCGCATCACTTTCGCGGAGGGGGCGAGGTCGTCGGGATGCTCCTCCCGCGCTCTGATCGGCAATCCCGACGAGCGAAGGAGCAAGCAATGGACGCGAAGGGCTACCCCGTCGGACGGGGCGCGGTCAAGCCGAAGTACATCAACGGGACGCTGGTCTTCGACGCGGGGCCTCTGATCCCCGGCGTGACGCACACACTCCGCAATCGGGCGACGGCGGCGGAGGTGAACGCGGGCAAGGTTCTCTTGGCCGCGATCCCCGGCTTCAAGTACCGGCTGGTGGACTGCAAGATGATCGCCATCGGCGGCAACGCCGCCACGGCGACCAGCGTGGACATCCTCGGGACGCGGGCCGGGTCCGCCGTCCGGCCCATCGTCAACGGGGTGGCGGGGCTCACACGGAGCGCGGTTCTCCGCGCTGGTGCCTCGAACTCTACCGTGCTGGCCGACGGCGCGAGCTTCACCGCGCTGGATGCGAACACGTCCGTGTCCGTGACGAAGCAGTCCGCCGGCAGCGCGCTCGCCACGGCCACCCACATCGACGTTCTCCTCGACTTCACCATCGAAGCCGCCTGAGCGAACGGATAAGGAGGAACAAGGAGCCATGCTTCCTAGCACTCTGTACCCTGTCGGCAAAGGCGGCCCCAAGTCTCGGTACATCCCCCGTGGCTCGGATCTGGCTGCGAGCAACACCCTCGTCTTCACCGCCACCGATCCCACTGCGTCGAAGGTGGTTGTCGTTGATGGTGTGACCTACACGTTCATCGCCACCGTCGCCGCCGCAGGCGACGTGAAGGTGAGCGGCACCGCTGACGACACTTGGACGAGTCTCGTTCAGGCGGTCAACAACAGCGGCGGCACTGCTGGTGCCGGAGCGGACTACATGCCCGCAGCGGGCGCGGCGCATCCGCGCGTCCGTGCTGCCATCGACACCGCCGGGTCGGGCGGGACGATCACGTTCCACGCGCTCTCGGCCGGGACCGGCGGAAACGCGCTCACCCTCACGACCGACGAAGCGCAGGGAACCGTCACCGAGGCGACGTTCTTCGGTGGTGCCGACTCCGACAGCCCGCTCGTCTTCGATGACTTTGTTCGGTATCCCGGCGTCGCCCACGAGGTGCGCT
>Ga0307378_10002001_pt1 | contig 32080 bp, 25 predicted proteins | sample UN1MG_FD_202238 | JGI IMG/M metagenome (GOLD analysis project Ga0307378, IMG submission 202238) | Soil microbial communities from Risofladan, Vaasa, Finland - UN-1 | ecosystem: Environmental > Terrestrial > Soil > Coastal area > Acid sulfate soil | place: Finland: Risofladan, Vaasa | collected... | reverse complement strand
CCTGTAAGGCAAGAGATGCACTTACGGATCTTTTCAGGTTTGCCAAGCTTAACTTTTGTCGGCCAATAAGGGTCAGCCAGCGCCTGACGGCACATACCAATCATATCAGCCTTGCCTTCAGCAATTACGCTCTCACAAAAATCAGGATTTCGCAGAGCATGGCTGATGATTACCGGTATCTTTACAAGCGGTTTTACTGCTTCAGCCGAGTATATTGTCCAACCCTCCTGATACTGCATAGGATCAAATCCTGCACCCGGAGTTTCCTGAATGCACTGGCTTAAGTCTAAAGCTGCTGCTCCACCTTTCTCTAAAGCTACAGCAATTCTCTTGCTTTCCTCAGTATCTATTCCACCGGGAACCCACTCATTGGCTGAGTAGCGTACAATAACTGGAAAATCTTTCCCGCACTTGTTATGGATCTCTTTTATAATGGATAATGTGAAAAGCATACGGTTTTCAAAATTACCACCGAAACGGTCTATACGACGGTTAAGGTATGGGCTCAAGAAAGCTGACATAAGGTAACCGTGTGCTGCGTGCAGGCATACTGCATCAGCTCCTGCTGCCTGGCATCTCCATGCCGCCAAGGACCATAATTCAATCTGGTCCAGGATTTCTTCTGTACTCATGGATCTGATCTCTTTACCTTTTTCTTCTGCATTTGCAAAAACGATCTCATGCCCCGCTGACCACGGAAGTTTGACCACCATGTCATTGGTTGACATTATGCTATCTTTGGGCATAGGACACTGCCTACCAGGATGCTGTATCTGTGGTATGGCAAGAGCACCATATTTATGAATACTGTTTACTAACCTGGCTAACCCGGGTATCATATTATCTTCATCAATAATTACTCCAGTTACGGTTACACGGCCAGTCTTGGAATCCGGCGTACATCCACCAATATTGATCATACTGTAGCCACCTTTAGCCACCTCTGAATACACTGCTATATCCAGCTCACTGACAGATCCGTCTGCATGCGAACAACTAATAGCTGTCGGCTCAAAGTTAATTCTGTTTTTGGCTATTAAGCTACCAATGCGTATTGGTTTGAAAAGGTTAGGATACTTTGTTTTAGTGGTCATAAGTTAGCCTCCATTATTATAAATATTTTAATTTTTTAGTCGGCCATTCCATAAATGAAAAGATTAACAGTTATTACAGGCTATAAATTAGTTATTTACAGTTATTAAGTACCCATTCTTTCACGTTCTCAAAAACGTGTCAAGATTTATTTCATTAATTTTTCAAAAGATTCGTGATGCCAGCGTGAAATCGTTGAAAATAGCACTATACTGCTGTAGAATGGAAAGCACGAACAGTTTTTTACGGCAGGCTGATTAAGTCCTGCTAACTCGAAGTTCGGCGAACTTACACAGTCAGGAGATGAAAATGTGCTACATCACCAGAGAACAGCTATACAGGTTCTGCAGCATACCTGCAGAGAGGCTGGCCGATCACCCTGAACTCAAGGTACCGTTCCGCCTCGTGAGGGACTCCGATGAGATGGGGTCTCTCATGGCTGAGGAGCTTGTAGCCCTCATAGAAAAGAACAACAGCATGGGATGGCAGACGAGAGCTATCATTCCCTGCGGCCCGAGCTGCTGGTACAGCCCTTTTACAGACATGGTCAACAATAGGAGGGTGAGCCTGAAAAACCTCGTTGTCTTCCACATGGATGACTGCCTCGACTGGCAGGGGCGTCTCCTCCCTGAGAATCATCCCTACAACTTCAGAACGGAGATGGAGAGGCGATTCTACGGCCCGGTTGACCCGGAGTTCGGAGTCCCGGAGAAGAACAGAAACTTCCCTTCCCCGCAGAACGTTGAGGATATACTGCAGAAGATATGGTCCGCCCCTCTTGACATCACCTATGGGGGGTGGGGTCAGGACGGACATATAGCCTACAATCAGGCACGCCGTCACCCGTTCAGCCATATTACCGTAGAGGACCTGAAAGAAGCATCCGTTCGTATTCAGGAGAACAACATCGATACGATATTAGCCCTGGCACAGCGTACCTTCGGCACAGCGTACCAGTTCGTACCGCCGATGTCCGTCACCCTCGGGGTAAAGGAGTGCCTCAGCGCAAGAAAGGTACGAGTATTCAGCGACACGGGCGCCTGGAAGCAGACCGCGCTCCGCGTAGCGCTCTTCAGCCCGGTGACCCCGGAATATCCACTGACCCTTCTCCAGGAGCACCCGGATGCACTCATCACCGCTACCCTCGATACTGCACGGCATCCTATCAGTGAGCATCCGGAGTGGGACCTCGGGGTATGACCATGGAACCTCTTCGTATTAGGCAGGGCCGAAAAAAATTTGACGCGATGATCGGAACGGGCGGCGTCGGTTCCGGAATGTTCTTCACCGTCAACGGCATGCACACCATCGGCCGGGAGGAATCGAGGTCCGGCAGGATAGAGGACAGGAAAGACTACTGCAAGCTCCACATAGTTTCCCACTATGTCAAATCGCTTCTCGGAAATGAATTCGAGGTCATAGCGATCGGCAAGGTCGGTGAAGATGATGCCGGTTCTGAGCTGGTCCGGGAGATGCGGGAAGCGGGAATAGCTACAGAGCACATGATGATCTGCAGCGGGGAGCGCACGCTTTTCTCCTTCTGTTTCAGCTACCCCGACGGGAGCGGAGGAAACCTCACCACCGACGATTCCGCGAGCTCGAAGCTCACACCTCAGGATGTCCATAAGGCCGAGGAGTCGTTCGCGAGATTCGGAAAAAGGGGAATAGGCATAGCTCTTCCCGAGGTCCCTCTCGACACGAGGACCGCCCTCCTCAAACTATCGACCGTATACGGGCTGTACCGCATCGCATCCTTCACATCTAACGAGATGGATGAGGTTAAGAAAGGCGGTATACTCGAAATCATCGATCATCTCGCCGCCAACATGGACGAGGCTGCAAGACTTGCCGGTAACAGATCAAAAGAGGACACTGAAGAGCGGACTGTGAGTGCCGCGGTAGAGACCCTCTTAAAAAAGAGCCATAACATCACGCTTTCGGTAACCGCTGGTAAAAACGGAAGCTGGATCTGGGACAAAAGAAAACTTCACCGCCTTCGGGCCCCTGAAGTCGAAGCCGTAAGCACAGCGGGAGCTGGGGATGCATTCCTTGGGGGGATCATTGCGGGAATTTCCGCAGGCTTCGGACTCGTGGAGGCCCAGCAGCTCGGTACCCTCATGGGATCCCTCTCCATCACCTCCCCCCACACGATAGATAAAAGGATCGACAAGAAAGCGGTCAATAATTTCGCACATTCAAAGGGCTTTCCCGTATGTGCTGCTCTCAAAGAGGTGTTACGCTGAGCCGTAGCCATTATTTTTCAGCCTCAAATATTCACCAGAAACAGGTGTGCGCCTACCTACAGATGCCGCCCTTCTATGAGGGGTTTTCACCCTTACTGCTGAAGATGAACGTGCAGCTTGCGCCTTTCTATCGAGGAATGAGGTCGTAAAAGTAGAAGCGGGAATCACGCAGCACGACCTCTCCCGTATCAATAGTCACCTTTTTACCAAAGTTCGGGCCGTCATACACAAAGGTGTGAAACTCCCCGTTCTCCCCGCACGGGTCCACGGTCCGGGGGAGGTCTCGCAGGAAACCTTCATCGTACTCCCGTCCGCAAAAACTCCCATCCAGCTTCTCTGAGTCAACACAGACGACGACCGCCCTGAACCCGAGATCGATGAACCCTCGCCCCAGAGTCGATGTGTCGGCCGCCCACAACGGAAACAGTGCCTTCATAGACAGTTCTTCGAGCTTTTTCTCCCTGTGCATGCGCAAATCTTCCAGGAGTATGTCTCCGTATGCAACCGTAAGAACCTCCCTCCTCTTGAACGAAACGAACATCCGCCGCATACATGCCTCATACTCTTCGCTGGAACCTTTCTTTGTGATATACACCTTTTCGAGCGGGATCCCGAGGGATTGGGCCTGAAGTTCGAGAAGCGTTTCTCTTACACCGTGCATACTGACTCTCCCGTAGTCTTCTGTCACGGTGGTGAGCAGAGCACGCACATCGTACCTGTTCGTTTTCTGAAGCTCATAAAGCGCAAGAGCGCTGTCCTTTCCCCCGCTCCACGTGAACAGGACTTTTGTATGAGCGGTTTTTTCTTTGTTCATAAGATCTCTGCCTCGGATATAGAATATGGCAATTGTGATAGGTACAGACCCGTTTTGATATCTTCCCTAGGACCTCCCCGCTATCGGTTATCACTACGATAGGTAGCTGCCCGAGATTTCGAACTAAAACGTTTATTCTCTCGGCAGGCCGAGCCACCGGTCCCAAACCTTCATGGCTTCCCTTTCGTTCCCTCTTTCATCGAGCAGGCCAGTGTCCTTCCAAATCATGAACAGCTCATCCACTCCAGACGGCTTGACCCTGGTCCAGAAATCGTCATAATCCCTCACAAAGAACCACACTACGAACCGGGTGTTGAGCCTGTTGCACTGTTCGAGAAGGAAACGTACGTATTCCGCCTGGCCCCTCTCATCTCCCGGTATCTGCACCCCGTACTGCTTCGACACGAGTTTTTCGGCTATAAAGCCGGTTTCAGCAACGGCGAACGGCCTGTCTGCAGAAAGATCGGCAAGCTTTTTAAGAACCAGTCTACCGGAAGGTTTCCGGGTCCCCTGTTGTTGAGAAACGGGTATGAGCTTACCGCTATGTAATCCGTAAAGGGCAGGAGCTTTTCTACCGCGGCTTTCTGGGAAAGCGGGTCCTTCTCGGCAAGCATGTTGACCTCTATGCCGTAAGCCATGAAATCCGGCTCGAAAGCACGGATCATCTCCCTGCAGTAGTTCGTGTACGCCCGGACGACCTCGTGGTCGTTGAAATTCTTTTGCTTCCATTCTCCGGCCCTCGGCATATTAGTATCCTTACCCCATCGGCCGGCCAGGCTGTTTCGTTTTGTCGAAAGAGGCGTTACAGCGAGGTACACCCTTATGTTTTCCGGGGTATGGGTCCTGCGGTATTCGATCTCAGATCTTACTCTGAAATGATACGGACTTTCTTTCAGGGGCTCGTCCCACGGTACACCGCCGTCGAAGTGGTGCGCGACCATATCCCCGTGTCTGCCGAGAGCATCGTAGAATGAACGTGTTCCCGATTGCGGCGGAACCTGCAAAACAGTATCTTCCCGGAGTGTCATCCTGCGGGCGCAGCCCAATGAGAGGCTTATTAGAAGAACTGCCGCAGTCATTCGAAAAATGTTTTTCAAAAATCCCCCTGTACTATCTGGCCCTCGAGGCTGCAATTCGGGTTCACATTTGTTGATTTCGCTCCGCTGCTCATTACAATCTTTTCGAATGCATCTGTGTTGTTGACGAGAGAACATCCAACCTCTCCATGCTGCAGCACCGTGGGGTGAGCGCGGATCGCTTCCAAAAAAGGAGACTCGAGCACCTCTCTGAAAGAGAGATCATTGACATTCTCCCGTGCGTAGTGTGCGAAGGGGCACGGTTCAACCCATCCGAGAGCATTTATGTGCAATCCGCCTCCACCTACCGCCATACACCTCCCGTCTGCATCGTACTCGTCGTAAGGGAGATGGATCAGGATTATACGCTCCCAGTTTCTCAGTTCGGGCAACCGTTCTCTGAACTGTTTCTTCTGCTCCTCTCCAGGAAGGTCATCTTTATCGTCAGGGCTCAGCGGAATAAACTCGTTGAACACGCCCAAGGTACACCCCCTGTCGACCATGGAGGACACGAAATCTCGACTGCCGAGAAGATCGATCGTGTCTGCGGTAAGGACCGAGGAAAACCCGAAATGTACTCCAGCCGCATGCAGCAGCTCCATACAGCCTATCACCTTCCTGTACACTCCCTCGCCCCTTCTTCTGTCGGTCTCCCGTTCCCCTCCCTCGATGCTCACGACTGGAAACACGTTTCCGCACCGAGCGATCCTTCGGGCCATGGTTTCGTCTATCAAAGTACCGTTCGTTACTGTCCAGAAAAGCGCGCTTGAATACTCCTCGTAGAGTTTCATCATCTCCGGCCTTAGATACGGCTCCCCTCCTGTGACCACAAAAAGAAAGACACCCTCATCTACGGCAGACCCCATCACCCTTTGGATTACAGGAAAGGTCATTTCATCCTCCTTCGGGTGAAACCGGGCGTAACAGCCCCTGCAGGAGAGATTGCATCTGAAGGTCGGACTTATCCCGATACCCATAGGAACGAGGAGATTCTCCTTTTTAAAGGACCGCCTCCTTGCGAGGCCGGATCGGATCAATCCGACCTGCAGATTCCTTGTCCGCCAGAGTATTTCTATCGGTCTTCTTCCCCACAGCCGGATCATACTCTTCACAAGATATCGTAAATCGAGCCCGTCTCTCCTCATAGAATCCTCATTATTAGGGAATCGGAAATCTCTGTTGGCTGGTAAGATACACCATCTGTGAAAAAACTGCAAACTCAAAACGGCATCATTCTGTTTTCCGCCGCTCGATTTCTGCGATGAAGCCCATCATCCGCTTATAGTGTGAGCCTTTCCAGTAGACCGTTTTGCAGGAAACACACCGATAGAATTCATCATAATACCTTCTCGTCAGCGGTTGCACCTCTTTGATAACATCCCTTTTTGCCGCTCTGCGGATGATCCCGTTGCACCGCATGCAGCGGTAAAACGGTCTTATCCTCGAGTAGAGGTCGAAACGGTCGAGCACCTCGATGAGCTGCTCTTTCGAAGACTGCGACCGCACCCAGTAACCCCTTTCCACCTCCCCTATCTTCAGCAGGCCGATGTCCCTTGTGAGAACAATCCGTTTTTCAGTAACCGCGATCCTGACGAGTTCGGTATCCCTGTAGTCGTTGCGAAAGAGGGCATCGAACCCGAGCATGCGGAGCTTCCTCGTGAGCTTCCCGAGGTGCACGTCGAGAACAAACTTCGGGATACGGAGCGGAACAGCTCTAAGGTGGGTTGCTTCCGAGATATCGAGGCTCTCGAAAACAGGGTATACTGATACTTTATCGTCATTGCTGAGATGATAACGAAAATCTACGGACTTGCCGTTTACCAGGATCAGGTCGATCTCAGCATGCGGAACTCCCAATGCCTCGACAGCGTCCTTTACGGCAGGAGTTCCGGTAAAGCGATATACAAACGGTTTCTTGCGCCGATACCCTGGAAGGAAGTCGTTGAGCTCCTCGTAGAAACGGAAGATCGCCTCTTTCTTTCTGTACATGGGATCCCTGCGCTCGAGACATTACGGGCCGAATACAACATAAGGGTCATGACAGCAAACCGTACCCTGCTAATCAGGTCCGTTCAGCTCGGATCCGTACGGCTCATAGCCGGACGGAAAACCGGCCCTGCCACCCCCCATTTCTTACAAATCAATATAAATATTTGGAAATGGGGCTTTTAGCGGTTTCCCTGCCGTTAACTCCATTTTTAAAAACCGGCATGCCATCGTCACCCTCTATCCTTCTGCTGTATACGAAAGAACAAAAGCATACATGGAGACAACGAACAGCGGTATATGCAGCACACCCATCCACCACAGGGAGGGCTGTAAAAACCACTGCACAATGTTAAAAATACCGGTAACAGCCCCAACAAACGCCATCACCCTGACTGCAGCGCGGTTGAACCTTTTACAAAAGAGCGTTACTACAGCGAGAAAAACCGGGGTCATCATGCAGTATGTCAGGCCTGATGCCGAATCCAGTATACCAGGCGCGGAGAAGTCCGGTTCGAGTGTCGTGAGATCTATCGGGTACCAGAACGATAAGAAAGCAAAGGGGACGACCCAGTATCTCCACCAGGACCGGGTCTCATCGACGATCTCGTTCTTCTTTACAAAAGCCTCCACGATCCAGAAAAACAGGACAATTGTGTAGACCGTGAGGTTTCCCGTAAGAACGGCGAATCCATACTTTTCTGTCGATGCCGTGGTCTGGAAAAACGCGAAACCGAGGGAGAGCGTTGCCGCGTATATATTGAACGCGCGTACAGCCCTGTTTTGTATCGTCGCAAGGAGTACGATGATGACGATCGGTACGATCTTGAAAAGAGGAAATAAGTAAGGGAATGAATATATGAATGCTTTCGAAAGCACCGCAACCGTAGCTTCCGGGATCTCTCTCGGATCGACAGTGACGCCGCTGTAGATCGGAACAAAGAACAGCAGAAGCAGGACGAGTAAAAACCACCATTTCCCCGATACTCTCTCGAGCACCGAATAGAAACCCTCCCCTCTTCCCATCTAAAACCTCCCCCTCCTTGCCTTAGAAGATAAAAAAACCACCAAGGGTCCGGTTTGCATAGAGCCCGCTGCCTGACGGCCTGCCGATCGTCCCGGACTAGGTCCCGGCATGCAGGAACAGTATAAAGCAGAAACAGGAGGACCAGCTCTCAACATCCCTGCCATCTCGTGCAACATTTCTATCATTATATCATAAAAAACTGCCTCCGAAAGGCCTATTTAATTCAGGAAAGCTCATAAAGGCTGTCCCGAACAAAAGCCGTCCCCAAGAGAACAAGACCGTTTTCATTGACAGGGAAATACAAAAATTGTACCATCTTAATTACTGTTATTTGTGCGAAACGGGGATTATGGATAAAGCCGATGGAACGTTTTCAATGGACTGATCAGTATAATACGGGGATTTTGACAATCGACATGCAGCACAAGGAGCTGTTCAGGAGGATAGACAACCTCACTCTTGCACTATACGACGGTGAGGGGAAGCCTGCGCTCAAGACGCTACTCGGGTTTCTCGACTCATATATAATAGAGCACTTCCGGACAGAAGAAGAATATATGAAAAAAAACAGCTATCCCGGATTCGAGAAACATTTAGAGAAACACCATACATTCAGGAAGCTCCTCGCCGATGTAGAGCAAGAGTTCAACGACAAGGGAGGCGACACATATCTCGCGATCCGGTTCGAAAAGGAGATAAGAAAGTGGTGGGAGAATCATATACTCCAGACGGACATGCAATACGTCCCCTATATGAAAAACATATAAACATCTTTGATCTACGATACTGCCTCACAGCATGGTCCCTGTAACTTTATGGCTCTTTGGGGGGTCTATACCCCAACCCGCCAGTCATAGTGCATTATCTCCAGTTTGAAGCCCGAGTAAGCCGGATCATTGAGCTACAACCGGTCTGTGCAGTTTATCGAAATCATCCTGTTTTTACCGGCCTTATATAAGGCACGAAACCGGCAGATCAGCTTGCGTGCTGATTCAGCGCATCTGCAATGGCCTTCAGGATTGCCCTGCTCGAAACCGTTGCGCCGCTTACAGTATCGACCTTCAGCGACTGGGCACGGATGACATCTTCGGGGATCCTCTCCGCAGGCTTGCCCATCATCGTGCGGTGGTGCTCCAGCACTATCGAAACGATCCTGCCCTCCTTCACCTCCACGATGACAACCACCTTGACAGGGCCGTCTGTCGCCTCTCCCCTGTAATCCCCGTCAACAACCTTCGTGATGTCCACCTCCTCGATGCGGACATCATCAGACCTGATGTTCGTACCTGTCATGCACCCCAGCGATGGGAGGAGAACTGATCCGGCGACAAGCAGAACTAATGCGGTTTTCCACACTATATGCATTTGCATGCTCCTTCAGTTTCGCTTCTGCATCCCAGTAATAAGCCGTTGATTTTTGCGGTTCAGAGACTTTCCGGAGAAAGAGGATCAGCCTCACCGGAGGTCTCATGATCGAATCCGGGCAGCGTGTAATTGCCTTTTCTTTGCGATAGTAACAATATACCTTACTGCTATAATATTTAAAAGGAGCAAAATATTGAAACTCCTTGTAACCGGTGCATCTGGACTCCTGGGTCGGGCTGTGATGAAGAGACTGAAAGAGATTTCCGGGTTTTCGGTTATCGGTACCGCTTTCTCAAGGGCAAAACCACCCCTGCTGAGACTCGACCTGACCGATTACGGCACAGTAGCTGATTTCGTGAGGACGGAGAAGCCGGACATCATCATTCACGCTGCTGCGGAACGCAGACCGGACATCAGCCTCAAGGATCCGGACCGTACGAGAGAGCTCAATGTAACCGCAACACGGCGCCTGGCCGAGGTTGCTGAAGAGACCGGCGCATGGGTTCTTTTCATGTCAACCGATTATGTTTTTGACGGAACCGCCCCGCCTTACGCCCCCGATTCTGAAACCAACCCGCTGAATCTCTACGGCAAAAGCAAGCTCGATGGAGAAAGGGCGATACTCTCCGCATCCTCTCATGCGTGCGTTCTGAGGGTACCTATCCTTTACGGAGAGGTTGAATACCTCGAAGAATCTCCGATCACACTCATCGCCGAGAGCCTTAAGAAGGACGCCCCCCAGAAGATAGACAACTGGGCAATCCGTTACCCGACCCATGTCGATGATGTCGCGCTCGCCATTAGGAGAATAGTTAAGCACTGGGTGGAAAACCCGAAGCTCGGCGGTATATACCACTGGTCGGCAGCCGAGCCGTATACAAAATACGATATGGCAAGGCTCATGGCCCCTGTCGTCGGAGCGGATGAAGACAAGATCCTTGCGGACGACACTCCGTCCCAGGGTGCCCCCAGGCCGAAAGATTCGCATCTCGACACATCCCGCCTCGAGTTCCTGGGCATGAGCAACAAAAGCTTCTTCCGAGAAAGCATTGCTCTTATACTGAAGCCTTTTCTACCCCTCTGCTGAGCGTTGAACCCGGAGTTCAGTCGGACAGGTGCGTCCTGTATTTATTCAAGGCGAGCTGGAACTTTTCGAACGTGAACCTGTTCCTGTGGAGCTCGTATCCGACTTCTTCCATAGGCCTCGATCTGTAGTCTATCGGTGCCGACAGAAGAAAAAACAACTCTCTCGAAAAAAGAAGATCGAAGTAATCGGAACTCGAACTGCCCAGCCCGTCAAAGTGTTCTTTCTGTGAGACGTAGCACTTCAGTACAGCTTCTTTGAGAGCGCGGTCGTTCCCGGTGAACGGGAGGATGATAGGGTTTTTCCTTACAGGTTTGAAACGAGCCCCCCTTCTCTTCCCAGGAGGCCCGTGATATACAGGAAACACGATATGAGTCCCGATCTCTGCGAGCCGCACCACTTCTGAGAGGCAGAAGCTCGCAAGGTCGTGGCCTTCGTGACCGCCCTCGTAATCGTGCCCCACTGCGCAGTCAGTACCGCAGCTTTTTACGACCTGAACCGCCGAAGCCACTGCCCTGTGCAGTATGTTCGGGAGCTCCTGCTCGGGTATCTCTAAAAAAAGGACGTTCTTGTTTTCCACGCCGATATACTTCGTGGAACGGAATACCTCCTTCTCTCTCTCCCTTTTTGCGCCTCCGGCATCTCCGCTCGTCAGGTACAGCAGTTTCACCGATTTCCCCTCATCCACGAGCCTTTTCATAAGAACGCAGCAGTAGAGATCGTCGTCAGGATGGGCGAGGAAAAAAAGATATTTCGTAAATCCGAACAGCTTGCTTTCATGCATGGCCATCATCAATGAGTACGGTTCACTTCGAACCCGTTACCCTTCTTTACATTCAGGTCGACGAGCACCTCTCTGCCTCCATCCCCGTGAACGTTGCAGCGTGCCCGTACATAGACCACGGACGTCCCTTTCGGTATATCGATGTCGCCGAAGCCTCGCGTGAAGGGCTGCTCCGTCTCATGCGGGTGAGCAAGGACTCTCTCCGCAATGACACTGCCGCTCTCATGCTCCACGACCTGCCACAGGTCCGCGTAATGGTTCCAGCCTTCGTCATTGTGCCGTACAGTTACTTCGAATCGCCAGACGTCTTTCTCCTGCTCAAAAGCTCTGACAAATACGACCTGCGCATAGTCAAGATCGTCCGAGGTAGCGGGCGAGCTATCCCTCACAGCTGCGACCCGAGCAGCGTCAATAAAAATTGCACAGCACAAAAAAGCGGGTATAAGAACTGGATAGAACAGTCGTTTCATGGCACAGTTCCTTTTTTCAGAGAATATATGAGCCGTTAATAGGCCCTCTCATTGAGCAGCTATAGATATAGATACGGTACCCACACCCTTAAGACACCGTCCGCTCTGCCGACAGCGACTACAATGGCCTCACCCCCGGACGTAACAGCTGCAATATTCGTCCATACTGTTCCGTCAACAGGATAGGTCGTTTCCACTTCGACTCCCTCTTTTGTTCTCGATAGTAATAACAGCGTGTCAAACGCCTCGTTCGGCACGAGAAGCTCAGTCTTGCCGTCACTGTCGAAATCTGCTGCAACGGCCATATCGAGGTTTCTGGAATTTATCCTGTGAGAGGAGATTCCCTTTTCGCGCGCCACAATCCTGAGAGATCCACCTGATAACCTGTAGTATTCGATTACACCCCCGATATGCGGTGTGCGGACGGCAGCAAGCTCAATTTCTCCTGCAGGCCCGAAAGGTGCCACGGCAATCTGATGGATCCATCTATACCCCCTCCCGATCTCAGGCCCCCTTCCTAAGACCTCTCCTGTTTCGCTGTATGCGGCTATTTGAGCCCCGCTCTTCCTATCACTCACGGTCACAATGATCTCACTCATTCCATCCCCGTCGAGGTCAGCCAGGATAGGAGACAGCCCCTCGATGACCTTGCCATTTTCCACGGGGATCTGTTTTGTAACCCGTACTACCGGATCCGTTTCAACTATTGTAATCCGGGTAGCTTCTAAAGAGTCACCAAGGATGTCGTGCCCGTAATCGGCTGTTGGATGAGTGAGGATGAAGAGCCTCTCTCTTTCATCGAAGAGTATTCTTGCGTCAGGAAGGGCGTTTATACGGAGCGTACGGTCTGTTATCGTCCCCTTTTGATCTTTCTCTCTTACTACAATGTTGCCCCTGTTATCTATCGCGGCGGTTCTCCCGGACAGGGGTAATATGACGGGATTGGTATGATAATTGTTGAGATAGAAGCTGCCCGGCAGCAACGCTGCCTGAGGCAGCGACGCTTCCGTTGGAAGCGATGCAGGCTTGAGAACGAGGAGAGGGGGGGCTCCAGCGGGAATTCTTTCGGGGGCAACCCCGGTCCTGGTCACCCTGCCCTCCGCTATAGAGAATGCCTCTGTTCTCCCGTCTTCCAGTACAGCAGCCATGACAGAGCCCCCATTACCCGGGGCTGCAACTACCCACAGGGGCCTCCCGGAAAGTTTGATATCAAGAAACCTCACATGCGGGAAAGATCCTCTTCCAGTAATGAGGCGGTTTCCGTCGGTCCGTACATTGGTATATCCGAAGACGAGCCGCTCGTTTTCACCATACAGTCTTAAACCGGCAAACATGAAGGCAGCTGTGAGTATGAAAAGAACGAGTCTTGTTTTTTTCATGGTTTCTTGCATGGATTATGGCACGATCGGATTCCATAGAACAGGACAGGAAGGGCCTGGTAAACACAAAGCCCCTTTATATCAGAAAAGAAACGAAGTCAGTCCAATGATATTTCCGTCACAGCTCCGTCACCGCTATCTGAAATTTTCGGACCCTTGCGTTTCTCAAGGACCTCATTATACAGGTATTTATACAGTTTCGCAGCCTCTATAATAACATCCTTGTTTCCGATCTCAACCTTCTCGGACAGCTCCTTGATCGCCATTTCGAATCTCTGCGAGAATGACAGCATATTTTGTTTTGTCATGACAGTTGTACTCCCCATTCATCAGTAGTATGCAGTTCACGGCTCCTGTATCTGATATCATCTCCATTTCATCTCTACAGGGGTCAGGATATCTCCTCGAGGCGAAGCGACGCATCCTTAAAAAAGCTCGAGTCGGCAGATCCGGCGATGACACCGATATGTCTATCGCCCTCTTTCCTAATACCGTAAAATACTGCAAACTCGTAATCGAAATAGTCGTACCCCTTCTTTCCGCAGTACTCGGACAGGACCTTGTTGATTATCTCAGAAAAGAGCATATCGTCGATTTCTTCTGACTTTGCCATGAAGCAGTATCCTTTTCAGTAGTGTGGTTATCTATGTTCCATGCATTGAAAAGCACAGCACTTTAATCCGCTATACATACATTGTACCTGTTGCCGGTTTTAATACAACAGAGTATTCCTCCGCCAGGTTAAAAAGAAAATGGTTCGGGTTCATCTCCGGAGGATAACCCACAGAGATCCTCCTCGGAAAGCCCTTGTCTTCTCATTGTGCAAAAGAGATCTGCTACCGAAAACTTCGGTACAGACCGCGTCCTCCTTTAAGGCTGAACAGGTGTAAATTGCAGCCCGCAGTGTTTTCATACCCCAAAATATCAAGAAAGCACTTCTAAAACGTTGTCATCAATTCGCCTTACATGGCCATTCCGTAAAACAGCATATGAACGATAGAGACTATACTGTTTGGGCCGTTATCCATGCAGTTTCGTATCTAAGCATTTATTATCACCTAAAACTATACCCTCTTACGCAGAACGCGGGACACCCTTTCAAAACCGTGCCTCGTATAGAAAGAGATAGTATGCCTATTGAACTCGTATACGTTAAGTTCGATGTCAGCATAATCGTTATCTCTCGCCCATTTTTCGCATTCCTCGAGCAGCAGCCCCCCACTGCCACGGTCTCTTTACGCTCGTGGACTGAGGTGTCCTCGATCCACAGCACATTCCGTGGCTTGTAGCAGGAGACATTGATCTTTTGCATCGCTCATGTATGAGACAAGCTATGCTACGAGTATGAGATCGTTCAGGAACCGGGCATTCCAGTAGTGCCCTTCAGGAAAGCGGTACGTATCGGGCACGTTTCTGACATGCAATGAGAGTGTCTGGTAATATATCTCATCTATACTTTCAATATCGGAGGGTCTGTATCTTCGAATGTTGACGCCCACTATCGGATATCGGAAGTTGTATGCAGCCACAAGTTTCTTGTCCCTTCAAGTTTTACTATGGCACACAGAGTCGGGAGAGGAGCGCGCTTGGATACAATGATAAGTGTACTTTTTTCAGAAAACAAGACAAACTATCGTTTTGAAACCTTATGGAACCATAAAGTATTAGTGCGGTTTTCTCACAAATTGCCAATGATGACTTGGCAGCTGTAAAAAATAATATTTACGGTGAGGAAAGCGCATAAATACCCATTCCTTCGTAAAGGAATGGGTATTGACCTTCCTATTACGATTGCACATAAGGAATGGGGATTAAAGCCCCGGTACTTACAGTTTGCTGTTGGTCATGAGAAACGGGGATTGAACCCCCTAATCCCTTAATATTTACGGTGTTTTGTGAGAAATGGGGGTTAGAAAGGCCGGTCGGGAGTGCTGCATACATTGCATGAATCAGGTATCAAACCGGCGTAAAGATATCGGGATCACAAATGTATTCGCTATGCCCGATTCAAAACGGCGACAGGCCCGCCTTTTCATGAACACCACTACCCGTTGAACGCCTGTCGGATACAGTTTTTTGTATATCGGTTTCCAAAGACAGAGATGTCAGCGGAAACAGACCGCGCCCAAGAAGCAGATGAACATCACAGCCGATGCAACAGGACAGTGTAGAACTGTCTTTTTCAGGACAGTTCTGCACTGTCATTATAAAGGAAGAACCCGCGAGAACTTTCGGGCTGTTAATCTTTCACCTTGTAGCGCTTTATCTTCTTGGTGGTAGTCATCTCCATAGGCTGGTCGAGAATCTTGAACTTTGAGATACGCTGATACGGCATGAGTCTCATGTTAACCTCTGCTATGATGCCTCTGATCCGCTCCTCCATGAATGCCTTATCCGCGGTTACACCCTCTTTTCGGGCAACCTCCTCGAAATATTCCTGGGCAGGATAAACGTACGCCTCGATGTTTTCAACCTTCATCTTCTCGTCTTTGACGTAGCCTTTAACGAGAATCTGCTCTATCTCGTCGTAGAGCTGGAACTGGTTCTCTATCTCCTCGGGGTAAACGTTCTTACCCCCCTCGGTGACGATCATCGACTTCTTCCTCCCGGTGAGGTACAGATAGTCGTCGCTGTCGAGATACCCGACATCTCCTGTCTTCAGGTATCCGTCCTCGGTGAACGCCTCTTTCGTCGCCTTATCGTTCTTGTAGTAACCGCTCATCACGACAGGCCCCTTCACTATGACTTCACCTACACCATTCTCGTCCGGATCGAGGATCTTCATATCGATAGACGGGAGCACCTTCCCGACAGACGTTTCCTTATAGCGCTCTTTCGGGTTGAGGTTGATAATAGGCGAAGTCTCGGTGAGACCGTACCCCTGTATAAAATCGATCCCGAGCTGATTGAACTGTCTGAATGTCGTTGGAGGAAGCGGCCCTCCTCCGGAGATACAGATACGGATATTCTCAAGAGATGCCCGTTTCAGAATAAATCCGAACATCTTCTTTCCAGGATTCACCTTGAGTACCTTTTTTATGAACCCGCTCATCTTCATCATCATCCGTATGAGGCCGTACAGGACGATACTCTTCTCCCGTACGTTGCGCTTGATGCCCTTTAGCAGTTTGTTGAACAGCATAGGGACACCGAGCAGCATTGTAATGTCACCCTCTTTCAGCTCCTTCAATAACTGCTGCGTGGCGAGACGTTTTCCGAACACGACTTCCGCGCCGACAGATATCGCTTCGAGAAACACAGCAGTCATGGTGTAGGAGTGGTGGAGAGGGAGAATTGCATAGAAAACATCCTCTGTCAGTACGGTGAGGTTCGCCTGCCCCAGGAAAGTGTCGCTTACGAAATTTTTGTGGGAAAGCATTACGCCCTTTTCATTCCCTGTTGTGCCGGATGTGAAGAGTATCGCAGCGAGGTCGTTTTCTTCAGGCTGTCCTGTTTTGCCTTCAGATTTTTCCCCGATACCGAGTATGTAGTTCGGTTTTATCTTCGAAAGGGATATCTTGCCTTTAAGCTTCAATTTTTTCTCGTCGAAACTGTCATATTTCTCCTCATCAACGAAGATGAGCTTCGCATCGGCGAACTGCAAAAGCCTCTCGATCTCTTCCGCCTTCAGCTGGTAATCGAGCGGTACTATGACGGCTCCGGAGGCGAGCACAGCGAGGTATGCGACCGCCCATTCCACAGAGTTCTTGCCTGTGAGCGCAACCTTTTCGCCTTTTTTTATCCCCAAACCGAGGATATGGCTCTTCACCCTGCTGACCTGCTGGCCGATCTCCCGGTAGGTGAGAGAGAACGGTTCCGGCTCGAACTGCGTAAAGCCCTTCTTGTCCGGGAACCTTTGAAGTGTGATGTTGAACATCTCGGGAATTGTCGGCCACTCTCCATGAAAGAGGGTTCCTCTGTACTCTTCAAGAAAATTCCAGGGGGTTTTCATTGACTTACCTCAACAATGAATAGTTTTTTTACTCGCGGGAGTGGTTATTCTGAGCCGCTGCAGCAATGAAAAAAGACCTTATGCGGTTTTTTACAGTAAGCTGACACTCTGGATGGAAGTGAAAGCAAAAAACGCTCCTCCTCGATAAATATTTCACAATATATACGAGGAAGGGAAAAAATACAAGCAGTTTCACTGCTCTGGACTGATAAAAAGAGGACTACCCCAATTTCTGACAAATCACCCTGGTTTTCTCACCCATAACTCTGTTTCTGTATACCTTTACATCATACTACCGGGTCACTACCCTGCTCCACAGCTGTCCACTTTGTGAGAAAACCGATTTACACGGTGATGCCCTTTACGATCCCGCCCCGCTTCAGCATCGTACGGTAGTTCTCCTCATGGCGCTGCAGAACGCCCTTGAGATAATCGATGTTCTTCTTGATGTACTCCTCGTAGAGGTCTTTATCTATATTCCAGCGCTCTCTGAAGTGATGATGCATCAGTCTTGAAACACCCCCGAGATCATTGTTCAGCCTCTTCTTCGAGATCTCCTCGTAGAAAAACCCGGTCTTCTTCAGAAGCTCGAGCTCGGAGTCGAACCCGGGAATATGGGCTTCCGCGAACTCCTCGTAGAGGTAGAGAAGCTTTTCGAGATAGATCCGGTCTGCTATCTGCGCGACGAGGTCCGCAGTACCGACTATCTTGCCGAGTATCTCCACATCGCCGTCCCTGAATACTATATCTCTGGGACAGACTGCGAGAATGGTGCACTCTATCATGCTCGCGCAGGCCGATATCTGGTCATCGCTGTACCCTCTTTCTCCGAGGTATGTGCGTATGAACTCGATGCTCCTCCTCTCATGGCCTATCGAATATTTTGCACCGGTTCCTTCTATATCATCATCTGTCTGAATAAAACCCGCATCGTGGAACAGGGACGCGGTGAGACAGAGATCTATATCCTTCTCTCTGAGATCCCTTCCCGTTATAGCCACCGCATGCACCAGCCTTGCGGATGCGAGAAATACCATCACAGTATGTTCGATATCGTGATACCGGGTGTTGCATGCCCTGTACCCTTCATACTTACCCCCGAATAGCCGCAGAGTATCACAGAACACCCTGCTGATGGGAGATAAATCGAACTCCGGGTTGATGAGGTTGAGGATATACTTTACTTCCCTGACTATATCATTCGGCTTCCTCACGAATACGAGATTATGTCCCTGGCGTTTTGTCATCTCCTTGTACCGTTTTCCCCCCGTTTCGAAGGACTTTATATCCGTTCCCTACTATATAAAATAACACAAACCTGTAAAATATCCTATGTATTGTAATAAATAGAGATATATCATCACAGGTCTGTGATGATGGGACGTTTGCCGTCCTGTTTCAGGCTTTATATATCATAAACATGGAAAACGGATCGATAGAGTTCACTGTACCACGCGCCCATGCATGGTTGAGCGACAAAAGGAGGATGACAGACGCCGCAAGAAACATCATGCTCGACATTTCTGGTAAGGAGTTCTATGCCGAACATGAGAGGGATCACGTCCTTCTATATTAAACAGCAAAGATTGTTAGAAGAACGGGTCTTGGTGAGACCGCCGCGGCGGTATATCTCAGCAGAAAGGGTTCATTCCCTAGAGGTTTCTGTCGCCTATCTTCACGGTATGCACTTTCAGCATGTTTGTAGTTGCGCCGCTGAGAACAGGAACCCCTCCAACGAAAACCACCGTATCCCCCTCCATGCAGAAACTGTGCTCAACCAGGATTCTTTCAGCCGTGTCAAGAAGCTTCTCCGCTGATTTGACCATATTTATACGGACACCGTATACACCCCAGCGCAGGGACAGCTGTCTCAGCACATCCTCGTTCGGCGACATCGCAACAATCGGCACAGACGGCCGGTACTTGCTGAGCAGTGCCGCGGTCTTCCCCGAAAGGGTGAATCCAACGATAAGTTTAGGCAGCACCCGATCTGATATCTTGCATGCGTGGTAACTTACAGCATCCGGTATTTCGTCTATAACAAACTGCTCGTAAGGCGGGGTTGAGCGTCCAGCGGCGGTCTTCCGCATCTCAACCTCTGCGCGAAGGGCTATATCTGTCATGACGCGCACGGCTCTCACCGGATACTCACCCAGTGCAGTCTCCCCTGAGAGCATCACGCAGTCTGTGCCGTCGAATATTGCGTTCGCGACATCAGATGCCTCCGCTCTCGTAGGTTTGGGATGAGAGATCATCGACTCGAGCATCTGTGTCGCGGTAATCACAGGCTTCCCCTTTAGGTTACAGCGCGTGATGATGAGTTTCTGCAGCACAGGCACGTCCTGCGGCGAGGTTTCAGCGCCGAGGTCACCCCGGGCCACCATAATCCCATCGGCACGCTCTACTATCTCGTCTATATTCTCTACCGCCTCCTGTTTCTCGATCTTTGCGATGATCGGGACAAGAGCTCCCTTATCTCTCATCCTGTTCTTCAGGTCATCGATGTCGCTCGCACGGCGCACAAAGGAGAGCGCCACGAGGTCGACACCCTGCTGCAGCCCGAAATCGAGATCGTCGTAGTCCTTTGCGGTGAGCGATGGAGTGCTGAGCTTTGTATCCGGAAGATTTATTCCCCTGTAGGAGCGTATCACTCCTCCTTCCACCACCCTGCACCTTATGTCCGTTGCGTTCTTCTCCTCTACTTCGAGCTCTATCTGGCCGTCGTCGAGAAGGATGGTCTCTCCTGTCTGTACCTCTCGTGGAAGCATCTCATAGTTGACGCTCAAAAACTCCCAGTTACCCGGCACATCCCGAGTTGTAAGAGTGATCATCTGCCCCCTGTCGAGGATGAGCGGCTCCTTTTCGAGCTTTCTCGTCCGGATCTTTGGTCCCTGCAGGTCGAGAAGTACACCGATATATCTGCCGGTATTTTTCGCCACTCTTCTCGCCAGCTCGACGGTACGGCTGTGAAATTCGTAAGAACCGTGGGAGAGATTCATCCTGACGACATCCATGCCCGCCTCAGCCATCCTCGTCATAGTTTCCTCATCCTGGCTCTTCGGGCCTATAGTACAGACTATCTTGGTTGATTTTATCATACTCATATACATTACAAGATTTTTTCTATCAAAATAAGCTTTTTAACAAAATAGTCTGTAGACCAACCTTGTTTTCTAAAATGCATCATACGGTTCTTGGACGTACTCTACTAAAAACGGTCGGACAGACTATCTTGGTTGATTTAAATACGCTCATAATGGTTCCTTATGCTCTTTTCTTATGACGAGCCCTACTGATAACGGTCCTGTTTAAAACACCGTGAAATTATTATCCGGACTGCGATTGGATTGATCAATCCGTAACCAAAGCGTGTATTTTCACCGCTTGATGTGAGAGCGCTTCAGCCTGCGGACAACGCCCCAGTCCCCGGGCCTTTTTTTTGAGTGTAAGTACAGCTCACGCTCTTTTTATACATATCCGAAAGATCCATCCTCACATTATATCGCAATATAACAGAGACCCGGGACACCCCTTTATATCAATTTATGCATTTCGATAATGACAATAGGGCTTAAGAAAACGAGCTTGTAGTAATGCGTACAGAGTGGGGTACATGCCCTGTCATGCCGTTCGTCCGACACATCAGTATCAAAAGTGGTCAGCTGTGTGTTATACATTAATTGCGTATATATACTATAAGACTACCTTATAGCCATGTTTGTCTGGGTGAGAGGGTCGATAAGCCTGTTCTTCAGCCAGATTTCAAAATGCAGGTGGGGCCCGGTCGATCTCCCGGTATTCCCGCTGTATCCGACAATCTGCCCGCGCCGGACCCTGTCCCCTCTCTCGACCGATACAGAGGAGAGGTGAGCGTAAATGGTCCTGTAGCCGAAGCTGTGCTCGATAATGACAACGCTTCCGTACCGTGACCTTCTCCCGGCGAAAACTATTTTACCCTCACGCGCCGAGAGCACCTTCGTCCCCACCCTGCTGGCTATATCTATACCTGTATGAAAGGCCCTCTTTCCCGTAAAGGGGTCGCGTCTGTAGCCGTATCTCGAAGTCAGTCTGCCCCCACACGGTTTCTCGAACGCCTCTCCCAGGGCATACGCCCTTTCGATATTGCTGAATCTCCCTCCTGGGAGGAATATCTTCATTCCCGGGGTGAGAGAGTTGGAAAAGAGATCGTTCACCTCCATTATAAAGTCGGGAGGGATCTTATACTGGGAAGAGTACTTGAAGATCGTATCCCCCTCCTCCACACTTATGAAGATCCCCCTGATGTTCGGTACGAGTATGATGTCGTCCTCATGTATACTGTGTACATTTGTAAACGTGTTGCAACTGATTATACTGTCGGGGTCGACATCAAACTTTCTCGATATGCTCCAGAGAGTGTCTCCCTGCTGGATCTGATATTCGATCAATCTGAGCTTTGGGACATACTGCTCGAGTCCGCCCCGTCCGTCCTCGGAAAAGGCGCCTGCCGAAATCCGTACCGGATCCACCGGACTCCACGCATAATCTCCGTAAAAGGGCTTCGTCTCATTAAAAAAGGAGTATGAGCAGGGAAAGAGGGAGATGACCAGCACTCCAAGGAGACACAAGCCGTATAGCCGTATCCGAAAGAGAAGCTTTTTCCTGTCGATGCCGCCTATGAAACGGTAAACCGAAAGAAAAATCCGGAGGAGAGGAGTAACGACAGCTGCGGCCAGGGTCATTTTTACGGATATCAGTTTTTGTACGCCCCTTATGCGGAACACGACAGTCATTTTGACAATGTGGAGCTTCAGCAGGAACAGTTTCTGTTTAAAGGCATTCATGTCATCACATACGTAGATAGGGTTCTGGTTTGTAGTATATCAGGCCTTAGTGATAATTTCAAACCTTTTGTGATTTATAGGAAAAGCGATCAGCGAATCCTGACCACTTTCAGCGGGTCAACGAGCTTACCGTGCTGGTGCATCTCGAAGTGGAGATGAGGCCCCGTAGATCTGCCGGTAGAGCCAACGGAACCGATGCGATCTCCCTGCTGCACAGCCTGCCCTCTTTTTACCATGATCTTGTCGAGGTGAGAGTATAAGGTTCTGTAACCCTGAGGGTGAACGATAACCACTGTCTTTCCGTAGTTGCCCCTGTAGCCGGCGAACAGCACCCTGCCGAACTGGGACGCATGGACCGGAGTCCCAAGCTTAATGGCAATATCGACACCTGTATGGTACGCTCTGCGCTTTGTAAATGGATCGACCCTGAATCCCATTCTGGATGTGATTCTTCCTCTTACCGGACTTTTGAACACCTCTCCGATCGCACTCGCTCTCTCCCACGCCGAGAGCGTCCCTCCGGGGATGAAAAGGCGCTTCCCCGCCCTGATGACTGAAGAATCCAGATCGTTGATATCTGCAATGCTGTTTACGGCGATACCATACCGCTTCGCAATATCGAAGAGACTGTCACCTTTCTTGACTGTGTAGAATATTCCGCTCATACTTGGGACTAAAATCTCCGTCCCTATCTGCAGGTTATATGCATTTTTCAGTTCATTTGCAGTAATGATCGCATCGACAGACACATTGAACATCCTCGCGATACCGAAAAGAGAATCGCCCTTTTTTACTCTGTACGGCACCAGCTTCAGGGAAGGAATGAGGAATTCGTTGTTCCGGTTCTCACTTCTCCCCTCTACCCTTTTACCGGCACCTTCCATAAGAAAGAGATTGTACACAAGGTCCTCTTCTCTGTCGATGACCCTTTCTTTCTCCCAGAAGTAGGATTTAATATCGAGGGCCAGGGGGAAGAGAAATAAAACGGAGAGCACAGCAGCACTGACTATGAGGTAGAGGCCATGCCTCATGGCTATCGATTTTATCAAGGTGCTCTCTGCGAGGGTCCTTTTCTCTCTCGGTAGCTGCTGCTTCTTCTTCGGCCTTACTCTCTGGTTCTGTATGAGTTCTCTTTTTCTATCAAAAGAGGGAGCTGCCGGGTTTCGTGTTCGGTCTATGAATATTTTTCTTTGTGTCATCGTTTAACCCTACAAACTACTTTTCGTCAAAAAATCTTTTCTATTTAGAAGAAATGGGCTATTCTTTTTTCCAGGAGAGGGCATGAACAGAGAAGCAGACGATACGAGAAAGCGTATCGGGGTAAGCGGACTCGATGACGAGCAGCGAAAAAAGCTCTTCAAGGATTTCGTCGACCACGGAGGCAAAGCCGACGCCAAACAAAAGTCCGCAAGTGAAACCGTACGCCGGCACCCCGCAGCCGAAACAGCGGTGAAGCGAAGCCCCCCCTCCCGTGAAAAGGTCGCAACGAGAGGCAGAACCGCCCCTCCTCCTGCTCCAACTGCAAAGCCTACAATAAAAAAGAAGAAAAAAGGCGCAAGTATAATATCCGCCGTGCGCATCAATATAAAGGGACAGCTCCTCAATGTCTGGGGCTTCGGAGGCAGGAGGCTCAAAGAGAGTTTCGTTACAGCCGTAAAAAAGGATATAAAGGACGCCCTGATAGATATCGATCTTATCACCGGTTCGATGCTGAGAGGCAATTCATCTGTACAGCGAGAAATCTTCCGCGCTTCGGTCGGAGAGAACTGCTTTCTCCACGAATGCATAGTGAGGCTCAACGACATCTATGACGAATCCGAGTGGACCGATTTTCAGAAGCTGGTTTCCATGCGTCAGATCCCGAAACCTTCACTGGCGATGTCGGTAAACAACCTCTTCATCAAGCTATACAGCCTGGGGCAGTACAGGAATTTATGCAGGCTTCACGGCTACAAGGCGATCGAGATCCAGGAGAAGCACAGCAAGGTCGACCGGGAGACAACAGACCGTCTCAAGCGTGGACTCGGAACTAAAATCGATCTCATCCTCGATGACTTTTTGAAACAGCTCCACATCCTCCTCTGCAGGATGGAGGGTAAATATCTCACCCTCTACTCACAGAAACTCGATGACTACCTCCGGCTTACCGAGAAGGACAAAATGGGGTATATCACGAGGATAGAGAAAAAGAGGAGGATAGAGGCCCTCAAGGAGGCGAAAGAATCGTTGCGAAAGGCCCAGGAACCAGCCGAGAGCCGGAAAAGAGAGGAGATAAAGATACCGAAGCACGTGCAGAGGGGACTTTCAATTGTGGAGGACGCAGTACGTTCGTATGAGCATGAGCACACCGGAACCGAAGCCCCCCTCCAAGGCCTCGAGGAGCGGGAAAAGATGTACAGGACGCTCGTCCTTCTCGACATCTTCGATTCGCAGTACTCGTTCGTGCTCACTACGAGTAAAATCATCTACAATATCGATTATGTCGAGCAGAAAAAAGTGGACATCAAAGAGGACCTCAACCATGCGTATATCCTCTTCAGTGAAGCCCGCGAAGAAGCCATGGACTATCTGGAAACCGTAAGGGAGGCAAAAAACTCGAGGAGCGACCGAAGGCTTACCCAGTACCAGCAGTCCGCGTTGATAGAAAAGCTCGAAAAAAAGAGGCACAACTCATGCAGGAAATCGCGAAAAATAGTCGCGCAGGTAATGAAACATATCGAGGAGATTCTCTCAACGGTAATCAACGACTACAAGGGAGAAAAAATCCTGCTGCAGAATCCGGAGGAGTACCTCCGGTTCGATCCCAATATAGACGGCCATAAGAAGCTCGATGGAAGGCGAGTCATCGAAGCCATAATCGAAACCTTCCTCTTCTCGGCTACGTTCGCCTTCCTTTTGAACTACGGCGACCTGTCCGGCCCGGACATGTATGTCGAAGAAAAAACCGATACTCCCCTGAAACAATAACCCTCACTCTATCACCCCAGGGTTCTTCCCGTCGTTCTGTCCTGACAACAGGGCCTTGAACCCACAATCGCGGCAGCTGTATTTATTTCCCATTACTCCGTACTTTTTTCGTGACCGAAACGGACGCCCTCTATTATTATTATTACACTATCCAGGAGGTTTTCATATGAGGTGCAAGAGAGGCTTTGCGAGCGACAACAACGCAGGTATTCACGAGAATGTGCTGAAAGCGATCGAGGAATCAAACTACGGGCACTGTATCGGGTACGGAGACGACCCCTTCACCGAATCGGCGAAGGACAAGTTCAGGGAGTACTTCGGGAATGACGTCGACGTCTATTTTGTATTCACAGGCACAGCAGCTAATGTGATGGGGCTTTCGGCGGTCACCCGGACGTTTCACTCCATAATCTGCTCCGAGCTCTCACACCTTAATGTCGACGAGTGCGGGGCTCCGGAGAACTTCTCTGGGACCAAGCTTCTCACTGTTCCGACACCTGACGGGAAGATAAAACCCGGCCAGATAGAACCCTTGCTCTCTGTCTTCGGCAATGAACACCATGTCCAGCCGAAAGTGATATCCGTTACCCAGGCTACGGAAGTGGGCACTGTCTACGGTCTGGATGAGATACGTGCGCTCTCCGAAATAGCTCACAGAAACAGCATGCTGTTGCATATGGATGGTGCCAGGATCGCTAACGCGGCAGCTTTTCTCGGGACGGACCTCAAGACAATAACCGTGGACGCCGGAGTTGACGTTCTCTCCTTCGGCGGGACAAAGAACGGCATGATGGCGGGAGAAGCGGTAGTGTTCTTCGATCCGAAGCTCTCAGAAGAGTTCAAGTATATACGCAAGCAGGGAATGCAGCTTTTCAGCAAGATGAGGTACATCTCCGCCCAGTTCAGCGCCTATCTTACGGACGGGCTCTGGCTCTCCAACGCAAGGCATGCAAACGAGATGGCAGAACTCCTCGCTTCCAGACTCGCCGATATCCCCGGCACCGAGATCATCCAGGAGGTTCAGGCAAACGGGGTTTTCGCCATCATTCCCGGTGAGTATGTTGAGGCAATCCAGAAAGAGTACTTCTTTTACGTGTGGGATGAAAAAGGTCCGGTGGTACGCCTCATGACCTCATGGGATACGCAGGAGGAGGACATAGAACTATTTATCGTCACACTGAAGAGAATAATGGGTGTCTGATGGCAGTTAAGGATTTCTCATAATGCTGTTCGTACGGATTTGTAGTCATTTTCTGCCGCGAGAAACGGGAATTAGAATCCACTGTTCCATACTGTTCTCCATTGTTTTTAAGAAACGGCAGTTCCTTCCTCTTCATGCTGCTGATAATGGTTAAAAACCACCGATCTCTACTGTTTACGTTTCCTATCGGCACATGGGTACTGGTGAGATTTTCTCATAAACCTGGAGCTATGACACCGCTGTCATCTTGCGTGTAGAGAACGGTGACCGAACCTATATCCTTCGCGGCACACCGAGATTCTCAGAAAAATGTGATTATCGTCCTCACGCCGAGCGAATCTATCGGTTCGTGCTCCCCGGTCGCATCGTTGTACTGGAATGTCCTCTTGGCATCAACCGCAATCGTCACTCCGTCGGCGAGATCGTACACCACTGACGCCTCGAGCTTCGTGTTGATGTCTATAGGCTGCTGGAAAACGCTTTCGAGCCCGTCTTCCCTCTTATACGAGACAGACCCGTATACTCTCGGTATCAGCCCCTTTTTGATTCCAAGAGAGACATCCCCCTTTGATACAGTGTCCACGACATTCTTCGACTCCGTGATGCTGTACCTCGTGGTTCTGTACGACTCGAGACCTATACCGAACTCTATCTTCTCGAAGAACAACAAGTCTCCCCTCAGGAGAAAACCCGCCTGCGTATCTTCTCTATACGAGGTGTCTGCTATGAGGCCCTCGAGCTCCTGCCCGTAGTACAGCCTCCTGTTTTCCCACATGCTGCCTATGAAACCGGGCTCATAGTAGCCTGTGATGAACCGGTACTCAGCCCTGTAGGAGAATACACCGGAGACATGTCCCATCAATCCGATACCTGTCCCCATTCCCGGGAGGAACCCGAGCGTTGCCGCACTCGCCTTCCCTGAGAGCGTCGCCGGAAGCTCCGGGTACAGGTAGCCCACCTTGGCGCCGTCCGCATAGATCTTCATCCCGAACTTTTCCGTGTTGAAGATGGGAAGCTCCACGTCGACCCCGAACACGAAGACATTGGACTCCTGCTGTTCGTTCGATGAGGAGGAGGGAACGGGCCTGTCACGTATCGTCGTCAGTCCGAACGCGAGCGGCATCACCCTTCCGAGCGGTCTCGCATAGATCCTGCCGCCGAAAAGCTGAAAGCGTGAAAAGTCCGCGATCATCGTTTGAAAGCCGAAACCATCCGTGTCAACATCGAGCTGCAAGCCCATGGTCCGTTCTTTCGGGAAGTACACCATGTTGGAGTAGCCGTTCACGATGAACCCGTGCCCCAGAGTGAAATCATCGATCCCTCCGATCTTGAAAAAGAAAGGATCTCCTTTAATTCCATAGCTTATGTAGTAGAACTTGAGGAGGGCGTCATGTATCGAGTCCTGGAGGTCCAGGAAATCCCACTCATCGTGGTTGTACCACTCGTTGAATCCGAACAACCCGACTTCCGGTGCAAAGATTGCGGGAAGGTACAGTCCCATACCGAATTTGCCGATCGTCAGCTCCGGCGTGAAGACCCAGTGCGCATACACATTGTTATCGATGTTAATAGTCCCGATCCATGCGTTAAGGGCGAGGATTCCCTCCAGAGCGCTCTTGGGCTTTTCCATCTGCTTCTGAGGCTCCCATGATTCCGTCAGCCATTCATCTTCAGGCTTTGGCTCCTCCTCCGCCTCTTCTGGAACAGGAGCCTCTTCCCCCTCTGTCTTGAACTCCTGCTCCCACGCCTGCAGAGTCTGCTGAGGTATGGCCTGCACCGGCGATGGGGTCCCGACCCACGGGACGAAACTCATCTGCCCTGTATTCAGGACTACAGGCTCATACGCCCCTGTAGTGCTCTCTATTACAAGCTTCCCGTCGAAACAGAGAAAATCGGCACCCCCCTTCCCCGCCTTGACGGATCCTCCCAGTACGGTACCCCTCACTCCGGCAAGTGCGGTTCCTGAAATCACTGAGAACTCGGAATCTGCAGTCGTAAACTTATTCACCTTGGCTTTGAATTTTCCCGCAAGGAAATTGAACCGCTCTCTCATCCTCCCTGTGTCCCTGTCGATCGATGAATACTCTATCTGGAATACAGTTCCGCTCCCGAGTCTCACCATACTCCCCTCCGGCATGGTGATCTCACAGATGGCTTTCCGGCCTGTTCTTATGGTGCTCCCAGCGAGGAGCTCCATGTCGAGCTCGGCGGGCTCGAAATCCGAGACCTCGTTTTCGGGTGTCCTGTCAACATCCACATTGCCTGAGAGGTACGTTATATAAGCAGGTTCCTCCACGCTCCCTTGGAGCGGGCTCCCTTGGGGCAACCCCCCCTGGGGTGAACTCTCCTGGGCCCACAGCCCCGCCCATGAGAGCAGGACGAAAAATGGAAGGAGAAACAGGATGACCTTGCGCATTGATTCCTCCTAAACGGCTAGAATGAAAAACGTGTCTCCACAAAGGTTTTATCCTGGACATCCCCCGAGGGATCGAACGTCCGCTGATAGGCCAGTCTTATCTTGGCCGAATTCGATATCCGGTACCCGAGGGCAAACTCGAGGAGCGTGTCTTCCCCGCTGAAAAGATCCGAGAAGCTCCCTATGTTCTTCTTCAGATACCCGGCAGACAGGTCGAATTTCCCGAGCGCACCCTCGATGGTTGCTACTCCTGTCTTGATCTCCGGCCCGTAGCTCACATCGAATACTTCAGACCAGAAGAAGTAGAAGTTTACGGCCTCGAAAAGGGCCATCCTTGTTCCCACGAGGTACCCTACCGTGAATCCGGTATTCGCGTCGAGCCCCTGATACTTGGCCTCCCTTTCGACCTCGTAGAACGGCCCGAAGTAGTTCACAACGAACTGCGGGCCGAGAAGCCTCAGCTGTCCTATAACGCTGAACCACTCGTATGAGAATGTGCTCCCGACTAATCCACCGGTGCCTTTCCCGAGTATTACCGCCCAGTCGGCGTAGGTGATAAGCTTCATATCGGGCCGCTCTATAATCGGAAGTTCGACGTCCGCTCCTATCTCCGTTACCTTTTCGCTCCCGGGATTGTCCATCGGCGCACCGTAGCCCTCGTGGCTCGGGTCCAGCGGGTCGTTGACCTCTGCAGTATCGGAATCAGTGACGAAAGTTGCCCCGATCTTGAGATCTCTGATAACAGGCACCCCTAGATCGGCGAGCGGTCTCGCATAGATTCTCGCTCCGATGATATCCCAGTCGAGCAGATCATCGACAATCGTCTCCATCCCGATATAGGGAAAATCGAAAAGCGCGCCGTCGAGGTGCAGATTAAGACCGAGCTGGTGTACCTGGGGGTAGAAAAGCGTATTGGAAAATCCGTCCATGATAAGACCGTGTCCGAGTGTATATGAGTCGAAAGATCCGGCCTTGACGTAGAGCGGTTCCCCGGGGTATCCGTACCGGATGTAGTAGATCTTGTACAGGTAGTCTGTGAAGGTGCTCCAGCCGTCCGCTTTCCCATCGTTATCGAGATCACGGAGGCGGAAATCTCCGTCGAACTCGAAGGTCAGATCGAGCCCCGCCCCTAGCTTCCCGTAGGTAAACTCGGGAAAAAAGCTGAATTTCTGGAAGGCCTTCTGTGCTCCCCCGCTCTCCTTGTAGCTCGAAAGGCCCAGCGCAAAGTTCATGTTGAACCCGAACTTCGGCTGCTCTTCACTCTCCTCTGAAGCTCCGAATACGGCACCACTCACCAGGAGCAGTGCGATTAATACCCCATATACCTTTTTGCTCATACCTACCTCCCTACCTCCGGACACCTCTATAGAGTAAAGTATACAGCACCAGCCCCCTATTTTCAATTTCTATAATCGGGTTACTAACCCCCATTTCTCACACAGGAATGGTGGGGGTCAATCCCCGTTTCTCATGACCAACAGCAAACTGTAAGTAACGGGGCTTTAATCCCCATTCCTTATGTGCAATCGTAATAGGAAGGTCAATACCCATTCCTTTACGAAGGAATGGGTATTTTAGCGCTTTGCTCACCGTACACTTTATTTTTTACAGCTGCCAAGTCATCATTTAAACCCCTTGCTATGAGAAAACCGCATTAAGCCTGTAGCCCCTGTTTAGATACTGTTTTGCTACGAAATCTGTCAACCGATCTATGAACGACCGGCAGGGTTATTTAAATCTGTTTGATGCCAAAGCAGTATCATCAGCGGAACCAAAAAACCTGAAAAGCGTCCTTACAGAAAGGTTCAGGAATATTCTAAAGACCGGTTTACATATTTTTTTTAATATCGGTTAAATCCGTATGCAGGATAGATAAATGTCCCGGGGAGCCTGCAAAGATCTTATATTTTAACGGACGTCGAACCTTTGAAACAGGCAAACCTCAGGACAGCGGGATGAATCATCGTAATATAGAGAATCGAACCATTTCGCAATTTCCCAACCCTGGCTCCGGTACCCGCTAGTTAGAAGATTATCTTGAGCTTTACACCGAACTCGAGCCCCATTGAGGGAAGGATGTTCCCGGTCACGGAGGGAGGCAGCACCTTCTCCTCGATCCCTACTACAGCCTTTGCATCCATACCGAATGTGATGTTTTCCGTGAAGTTGTAGGATGATGAATGCTGGAGCGTACACCGGAGGGGGATATTGCTGAAGCTCCCGCTCTTCTCTCTGTCGGTGAATGTGTAGACGTTCTCCATCGTGACACTCTCTTCGTTCTTCACAGTTCCGGAAAGCTCCCCGTTATCCCCAAAAAGATCAAAGAGGAAACTACTTCTTATGTCGAGCTCCCAGAGGTAAAAGAACCCGATCTCGTTTCTTATAGTATCTCTGTCCGGCTTTTCGCTCACCGCCGGCTCCCGGGATGAATCGCCTGGAAACAGGAAAAGATTAGGGTCATCCACCCGCTGGCGTGCGGTCTCGAACGACGTACTCTGGACGATCTTGTAACCGCTGTAGCTGCTTTTCAGCAGGCGGAGCTCGCTCTCCACGCCGAATGAGTTGCTCACCACCTTTGTCGCGTAGTTCAGCTCGTTTTCGTAATCCAAAACGAGGTCGAGGCTCTTGTCGAAATATCCTTCATCACCCCCCAGAAGGAGGTATTTAGCCAGAGCCAGTCCTGTGTTCCTCTTTTGCGTATAGCTCGAACCCTCCCTTCTGGTTTCCCCTCCGAAGAGGACTGTTATCTGTGAAGGAACGTACCATGGATCGTACCCCAGATAGGTGTCCAATCTATAGCTGTTTGTAAGGGTGTTTGTCGAGTTGCCGAGCAGGTCTTCCGATCCGCTGTAGAGATCCACGGCTTCGTAATCCCTCATCCTTCCCAATCCGAGGAACTCGAAGGGGTTAATGTAATAAAACGGGGGCATGAACAGATGCCTGTACCCGGAAAGCAGTATATTCCCCTCGGATGAGCCGTAAGACATCCTCTTATACTCTCCGGTAAACTCCCTCTCCAATGCAGGACGGAACTCTATGAGATCACTGCCCGATAGACGGAACGGAAACGCCAGAGATATCCTGGAGGACGCCAGGGTGTCCCTGTACTCTCCCGCCTCGTTGAAGTTCGTCTCATCGTACTCTGTCGCGAAGCTCATCGCGAATCCGAGCCTCTCGACGAGCGGAATATTGACATCGAGGGAAAGATCATCGCTCTTTACGGTAGGACTCGAATTCTCGAGCAGCATCGACGGAGGTTCGAATAAAGAGCCGAGCTTCATCGAGTACGAGGAAAACAGGTCCTCGCTGAACAGTCCGTACGCCCCTGTAAACTCAAGACCGCGCCTGAACCTCGTAACCGCGCTTCCCTTCGTCCATGAGTAGGCGAACATGATATCGCT
>Ga0307378_10001999_pt1 | contig 32101 bp, 28 predicted proteins | sample UN1MG_FD_202238 | JGI IMG/M metagenome (GOLD analysis project Ga0307378, IMG submission 202238) | Soil microbial communities from Risofladan, Vaasa, Finland - UN-1 | ecosystem: Environmental > Terrestrial > Soil > Coastal area > Acid sulfate soil | place: Finland: Risofladan, Vaasa | collected... | reverse complement strand
CTGGTGCTTCGGCTTTAGCTTGAGGATGGCGGCATAAAGCCTCGGCCAGTCCGGCTCGGACGACATGTCGGAGCTGTCGGCACTCGCCGGTCTTATCGAGCCGGCCGCCTCTGCGAGCAGTTTTTTACGCCGGGATGTTCTTCTTATATAGGCGTTCGCCTGGTTGGCTGCTATGGCATACAGCCAGTTTCTAAAATCCTGCTCGCTTCGTCCTTTGAAGCCGCCTATCCCGCGGGCTACCTCAAGAAAGACCGCAGAAGTTACATCCTCAGCTATTTCCTTGTTAAAGAGCCGGTAAACGCAGAAGCGGAAGATTCGCTCGTAGTACATTTCGTACAGCCGGCCGAGCGCCTCGGCCTGTGTTTTGGCCCTGAGGACCAGGTTGTTTTCTTCCGTTAGTTCAACAAGTTTTGCCATAGCACCAACCATTGTCGCGAATATAATTGCGCGGGGAGCCATTATGTTACACAATATCGCAAAAAAATCCCGAAAAATGCGTCTTTCAGGTACAATACCCACATGACAGTTTGTTCCAGGCTATGAATTGTATTATCCACGCAAGTCTGATAAGATAATAAGACGCAATCTCAGCAGTATGTATGAAAAACACATACCCCGGAAGTGCTGTTTAATAAACCGTTTTTTGGAGTTCTATAAATATGCGAGTATTTACTCTGTCGATTCTCTTGAATGCAGCTCTTCTACAGTGGGCTAACGGGCAGCAGCTATCGCCCGGCGCCTCGAAGCAGGCCGGTGACGTATCGGCGGTTAAAACGGCGCAGCCTGCCTCCGAAGCCACGCAAGCCTCCATCCGGGTGGATGCCGGAAAGGTCATCCACGCCGTCGACCCGCGCATCCTCGGATGCAATATGGAGGATTTGAATTACCAATGCTACGGCGGTGTGTATAGCCAGCTTCTGCACGGCGAGAGCTTCGAGGAGCATGTCGACCCGCGCGACATTCTCGGGCTCAGCGGGCAGGCCCGGCTGGCGATCTTCGTCATGGAAGGCGATCAGGGCCGGCCGCAGTTGTGGGCCTTTGACGGCCGGCGATGGAGTCACCAGTTGGCCCGCAAACTACTGGGTATTGCCGGGAGGGGCGACGAGCCGGTCACGGCCGATGATTTGCCCCCGGACAAACGCAGGGCGCTGCTCGATGCCGCGGTGGGCGACCGTCAGGTCAGCCGGCAATGGCGCCCGGTGATAAGCGGGTCGGCCAGGGGCGCCTTCAAGTTCGAACGCCGGGGGACGCATAACGGCACGCAGAGCCAGCGCATTACGTTTATATCCGGCGCCGGCGAAGTGGGTATAGACAACGCGGGACTCAACCGCTGGGGCATCAACCTTGTCGGGGACAAGCCGTACGAGGGGCTGTTGCGCATCAGGACCGAGAAGGCGTGTAAACTCTACGTGTCACTGCGCGACGCCGATGGAGAGGTGCTGGTCGAGGCGGCTATCCGGCTCGATGGCAATACCGATACTTACCAGAGGGTGACATTCACGTTGAGACCCACGCGCAGCGATTCGCGCGGGCGTTTCGCCGTAACGCTGAAGGGACCGGGCACGATTGTGCTGGGATACGCATTCCTGCAGCCCGGCGACTGGGGCCGTTTCCAGGGCCTGCCGCTTCGCAGGGAGCTGGTTCAGGCCGTCATCGACCAGGGTGTTAAGGTGATGCGTTACAACGGATCGATGGTAAATCGGTGCCGGGACGGCCACCTGTACAAATGGAAGCAAATGATCGGACCGCGTGACGAGCGCACGCCATACCAGGGCTGGTTCAATGCCTACGCCTCGCACGGATTCGCCATCTTCGAATTTCTCGACATGTGCCAGGCCGCCGGATTCCTGGCGGTCCCCGGAATAAGGATCGATGAGACAGCGGAGGATATGGCGGACTTCGTTGAATACGCGATTGGTTCTACCGACTCTGCGTGGGGCGGGCGCCGCGCTGCGGACGGTCATGCAACTGCGTACAGCCTGACCCATGTGCAGATCGGCAACGAGGAAAGGCTCGACGAGCATTACGTCGAGCGCTTCATCACGTTAGGCAGGGCCATCTGGTCTAAAGATCCGACGATTACGCTCGTGGTTTCGCAGAACCTCTCGAACCGCGCGGAGGACTGGGCGATCGGGCCGGGCCGCCGGATAAGCGAGCAGCTTAAGCTCGCGGCGAAAATCGTACAGTTCGGCGCAGACTGCGGAGGGAAAATATGGTGGGACTGTCACTACCTCGGCAAGACGCTGCGTGAGCCCGACAATCCCAACGGCCGAATCGCCTGTATGCGTAACCTCCGGGCGTCAATTGCAAAGCTCGTACCGGGCTACGCCGGGTTCAGGCTCGCGCCGCTGGAAGAGAACGGCACGAGCTGCGATATGATGAGGGCCCTGGTTCATGCCCGTAATCTCAACGAATTTATCCGTATGGGCGAACTGCCCGCTGTGGCCGTGGCCAACACGTTCCAGGCCGACGGGCAGAGCCTTGTATGGAATCAGGGGCGTACCTTTTTTAATTCCTCGAAGGTGTGGTTCCAGCCGCCTTACTACGTGGACCGGATGATCTATCACAACTGGGCGGATAAGCTGGTCGCCACCGATTTCACCTCGCCAGGCGATGCGCTCGACGCCGTTGCCCGCATAAGCGACGACGGCAGGACCCTCGTTCTGCAGGTTGTCAACATCGAGCCGGCCCCCGTGGAGTCGAGGATTTCGATTGCAGGCTTCAATCTGTCCAAATCGGCGGCACGGGTGATTCAACTCCGCGGTGAGCTTGGCGATGTAAACACTGCCGAGGAGCCCACACGCGTTGCCCCGATTGAAACGGTTTGGAAAAATGGCGCCGGTAACGGCGAGGCCACCTTCACTTTTCCGCCGTATTCGTTCACGATTATTCGTTTGGAGGCAAAGTAATCCGGGACGCCAGGACCAATTGTCAGCGCGAAAAACTTCAGTGAACAAGACAATCCCGGCTTACAAAAACAGGAGATCGCAATTATAATAGAGCGATTAAGCGTATGTTCTAATTGAACCGTATTTCGGATGGAAAACGTTCATCCGGGAATTTTTGAAAAGAGTAATTATTGGAGAGCGTGAAAAAGATGACAGAGAAGATGATTACCAGAAGGCAATTTTTAAGTTCGTCACTGCTGGCTGCATCCGGGATATGCCTTGGCGGCAGGTTATTGTCCGCAGCGGAAAATCAAAGCAGTCGCAGCCGTCCGAATATTGTTCTTATCGTATCCGACGACCAGGGCTATGCGGACTCAAGCTGCTATGACCATCCGAAAGAGGTCGATACGCCAAATATCGACCGGCTGGCAGACGAAGGCGTGCGGTTTACAAACGGCTACGCGAGCGGTTATGTCTGCGCGCCGACGCGGGCCGGGCTCATGACCGGGCGATATCAGCAGCGGTTCGGCTTTTATACCGCACCCGACAGCAGGATTGGAATGCCCCTGAAGGAAATTACAGTGGCGGACCTGCTGAAGGCCGAAGGCTACGCGACGGCCGTAATCGGCAAATGGCATCTGGGCATCGAACCTCCATACCATCCCTTGAAGCGAGGTTTCGACGAATTCTACGGATTTCTGGGCCATGGCGGGCACGATTATTTCAAGCTGGAGATAACGGACGAATATACGTCGATCTACCGCAACGAAAAGCAGATTAACGATACCGGTTACCTGACAAACAACCTTGCCCGCGAGTCGGTGTCGTTTATCGAGCGCAACCAGAAACGGCCTTTCTTTCTCTATCTGCCTTTCAATGCCGTCCACTGGCCGCTGCAGGCGCTGCAGAAACACATTGAACGTTTCAAAACGGGAGACCCGAACCGGGACATCTACCTGGCGATGCTCGTTTGCATGGATGAGGCGATTGGGCGGGTCCTGGAGGCATTGAAACAGACCGGCGCGGACGACAATACCCTGATAATCTTCTTCTCCGACAACGGGGGCGCCAAGAAGAATCTTGCCAATAACGGCGTTTTGCGGGACTACAAGCACAGCGTTTATGAGGGTGGAATCCGGGTGCCGTTCATTGTCCGCTGGCCGGGCCAACTGCCGAAAGGAACGGTCTGCGATGAGCCCGTTATTTCGATGGATGTCATGCCGACAATCTGTGCCGCCGTTGGCGCCAAGCTCCCCGGCGACCGTGTATATGACGGCAGGAATATGCTGCCGGTCCTCCGCGGAGAGAGCAAAAAACCGCTGCACGAGGCCCTTTTCTGGTACGATGGGGCCGACCAGTGGGCCGTTCGAGCCGGCAAATTGAAACTGCTTTCTCAGAAGGGCTCGCTGGAACTTTACGACCTTTCGGCGGATATTGGTGAGAAAAATGATCTTGCAAAAGAAAATCCCCAGATTGTCGAGCGTCTGCAGCAGACCTATACGGCGTGGAAGAATCAAATGGCCCCCCAAATCGTTAAGGTCAGGGCCGATCGGGCATCTTCCGGTACTGCCGGCCAGAAGAAGAATAAAAAGAAGCAGTGATTGCCGCACAGTCGATATGGGATTTTGCCTCGGAGAGATTCTCAGATTTGAAATAAGTTCTTGACAGCGGGGCGGGGAATACATACAGTAACGCTCTCGTTTGCCCCACGCTGGTGTTTGATGGGGGGCTTAAAACAGGAAAAACGACGTTTTTGGTATTAAAAATAAGGAGAAGTACAAATGGCAACAAAGTTAGCAATTAACGGTTTCGGCCGGATCGGCAGGGCCGTAGCAAGAATTATTATGAAAAGAAAAGGCGAATTGGAACTGGTCGCTATCAATGACCTCTCGGATGCGAAAAGCCTTGCTCATCTGTTCAAATATGACACGGTCATGGGCAAATGGGGCGGAACGGTCGAGGCAAAAGGTGATGCATTGGTCATCAACGGCAAGACCATCAAGGTTCTGGCCGTCAGGAATCCCGCCGAGCTGCCCTGGAAGGACATGGGCGTGAAAATGGTTTTGGAATCGACGGGACTGTTTCGCATGGCTTCGTCTCCTAAAGGTGGTTATGCCGACCATATCAAAGCCGGCGCCGAAAAGGTTCTGCTGAGCGTCCCGGCCAAGGACGATATCGACGCGACAATCGTCCTGGGTGTGAACGATGACATGCTGACCAGTGACGTCAAATGCGTATCCAACGCAAGCTGTACGACCAACTGCCTCGCTCCTCTGGCCAAGACTCTCAACGACGCCTTTGGTATTGAGCAGGGTGTGATGACGACTATTCACGCTTATACCAATGACCAGAAAGTGGCCGACATGATCCACTCGGACCTGCGTCGAGCCCGTGCCGCTGCGGCGAACATGATCCCCACGAGCACCGGTGCGGCTAAGGCCATCGGCAAAGTCATTCCCGCACTTGCCGGCAAGCTCGATGGTTTCGCCATCCGCGTGCCCATCCCGGTCGGCAGTATCGTTGACCTTGTAGTTAATGTCAAAAAGGACGTTACTGTTGACAGCGTAAACGCGGCTATGAAGGCTGCCGCCGAAGGGCCGATGAAGGGCATCCTTGTCTATTGCAATGAGCCGATAGTCAGCAGTGATATCATCAACGATCCCGCTTCGAGTATCTTTGATTCTCTGTGCACAATTGTCATCGGCAGGACTGTTAAGGTTGTCAGCTGGTATGATAACGAGTGGGGTTATTCGAACCGCAGTGTCGATATTATGGAAAAAATGGCGGCAATGTAGTTTTGGATAAGGAACTTCGGATTATGAAGTTTGAATCCTCGCGTGAAATGCTGTGATGAATATGGATTTCAGCTGGCGCGCGAAGGGAAAAGAATACGGGTAAAGGAAATGGCAAAAAAAACTGTTGCTGATATCGATGTTCAGGGCAAGAAGGTCCTGATGCGGTGCGATTTTAATGTGCCGCTGGATGATGATTGTAACATTACAAGCGACGACCGAATCGTCAAGGCGCTGCCGACGATAAAGGCGATATTACAGGGTGGCGGTGCGCTGGTTCTTATGAGCCACCTCGGCAGACCCAAGGGCCAAAGAGACGAGAAGCTGTCTTTGGCACCGGTGGCTAAAAGACTTTCTGAGCTTTTGGGCCGGGAGGTTATTTTCGCCGACGATTGTATCGGCCCTGAAACCAGTGCAAAGACCCAGGCCCTCAAGCCGGGCGATTGTATGCTCCTTGAGAATCTCCGTTTCCACAAGGAAGAGACCATAAAGGACAAGGCGGCAAAGGAAGATGCGCAGCTCCGGCAGGCAAAAGACGACTTCGCAAAAGAGCTGGCCGGTATGGCGGATATCTACGTCGACGACGCCTTCGGTACGGCCCACAGGGACAACGCCTCGATGTATACGGTCCCATTGATTATGGAAGGCAAGCCCCGTGTCATCGGTTTTCTCATTGAAAAGGAGCTGAAATTTCTCGGCGAGACACTCAGTAATCCCGGCAGGCCTTTCGTTGCGATACTCGGCGGTGCCAAGGTCTCGGACAAGATCGGCGTAATCGAAAACCTGATCGGAAAGGTCGACCGTATTATTATCGGTGGGGCCATGGCGTATACTTTCCTCAAAGGCAGGGGTAAAAGTATCGGCAAGAGCCTGTGTGAGGACGACTTTATCGACAAGGGTCAGGAACTGCTGAAACAAGCGGCGGATGCGAACTGCGAAGTAATTTTACCCATCGACCACCATGTAGTTCGCAACTTGAAATCCGGTGTACCGTATCGCACCGCCGTGGGCGACATCGACCCGGGCTATCAGGCCGTCGACATCGGGCCTATGGCGGCCAGGAAGTTCGCAAAAAAGATTACAGATGCCAAAACCATCGTTTGGAACGGTCCGATGGGCGTCTTTGAAATACCTCCTTTCGATGAAGGGACCAAAGTAATTGCTTTGGCTGTTGCAGAAGCTACGGATAAGGGAGCAATCAGTATCATCGGCGGCGGTGACAGTGCCAGCGCGGTTAATATTCTCGGTCTGGAAGATAGAATAAGCCATATTTCCACAGGCGGAGGCGCTTCACTTGAATTTCTCGAAGGCAAGGTGTTCAAATGCCTCGAAATCCTGGATGAAAAATAAGGCCTTTAGTATTTAGCCCCCGGTTTTAGCCGGTGGCAATCTACGTATATCTACAAAGATGCGATTACCGAAAGCCGGAACAATTGAAGTTGTGCCGTCTATCCTGAGCGCCGATTTTGCCAGGTTGGCCGACGAGATTGCCGAAGTTACCTCGGCCGGGGTGGGTATGGTGCATCTGGATGTGATGGACGGCCACTTCGTGCCGAACATTACAATCGGGCCGCCTGTGATTGCCAAGCTTCGCAGGGTAAGCGATCTTGTTTTCGATGCTCATCTGATGATAAGCGAGCCGGCGAAATATGCCGAACCTTTTGTAAAGGCCGGCGCCGACCATATCACATTTCATATCGAAGTGGCCGATGACCCGCGAAAGCTTATCGACAAATTACATGAGTTAGACTGCAGCGCCGGGATATGCCTGAATCCGGAGACGCCGGTCGAGGCGATAGCTGATGTTGCGCCGCTTTGCGAGATGGTTCTGGTAATGACGGTTCGTCCGGGCTTCGGCGGGCAGAAATTCATGCCGGAGGCGGCGAAAAAAATCGCTCGAATCAGAGAAATTGTCGGCCCTGATATACGCATCGAAGTCGACGGCGGTATAGACCCTCAGACCGCGCTAACAGTGGTTTCCTACGGTGCTGATACCCTTGTGGCGGGTAACGCAATTTTCGCAAAAACCGACCGTATTGCTGCAATAAATGCGATTCGAGACGCCTGTACGTAATTTTTGTGGCTAAGTCTTAAACTTTTTGGTACAATCCCCAAAACTAACCGAATGTATATTGCTGTGGAAAAGCTCTGCGTTAAACACAGGGTAAAATATAGATTGCTATGGCCAAAGAAGTGAAATCAAAGTGGAACGGTTTTTCGTTGAAGCCCCGTAAGGAGATGCCCGAAGGGCTGTGGGTGGGGTGCCCGGGTTGCAAGCACATGCTCTATAAGAGCACTGTTGAGAAAAATCTTAACGTCTGCCCGGAATGCAATCATCATTTTCGGATTGATGCGACCACCCGAATTAAGTATCTGGCCGACGAAGGTTCTTTTCAACAGATACTTGACGACCTGGCAACCGATGATCCGCTTGGCTTTAAGTACAGGGGGACCACCTATAAGCAGCGCATTAAAGACGACGAGAAAAAATCCGGTGCCAAGGAGGCTATGCTGATCGGCAAGGCCTTTATCAAGGGCAGGGGTCTGGTGCTTGCGGTGATGGAGCCGAATTTCCTGATGGGCTCTATGGGCTTCGTGGTGGGAGAGAAGTTTTGCGCAGCGGTTGATAAGGCGATGGAGGAAAAACTGCCTCTGGTAGTGGTTAGCTGCTCGGGGGGAGCAAGGATGCACGAGGGCGTGGTGTCATTGGGTCAGATGGCCAAGACTTCCGCGGCGTTGGCGAAACTTGACGAGGCGGGGGGTCTTTATATTTGCGTTCTGGCAGACCCGACCACCGGCGGAGTGACGGCGAGCTTTGCGATGTTGGGCGATTGTTTAATAGCTGAGCCGGGGGCGCTTATCGGTTTTGCCGGACCTCGCACAATTGCCGAGACGATAAAAGTTGAGCTGCCGGAAGGATTCCAGACGGCTGAATTTATGTTGGAGCACGGTTTCGTGGATATGATTGTGCATCGTAAGGACCTCCGCAGCGAAATCGCCCGCCTGATAGATTACTGCTGGAAGTAGTTCATATCTCGTGAAGCATGCCGGCTGATTATCCTTTTGGTTTACTCGCAAAATCTTCTCTTTCACTTCTGTGAGAATATCCGTATAATCTGGAGCAGGAATTTGTTCAGGTGTGAATAATGGTGTATTTTCGAGACAATATTGAAAAGGTAAAAGGTTACGAGCCGGGTTTTCAGCCAAAGCAGATGGATATAATAAAGCTGAACACTAATGAGAATCCCTATGAGCCCTCTCCGGCCGTAATGAAGGCGCTGGCCGAATTCAGTACCGAGCGTCTTCGACGATACCCCGACCCGGTTGGAAATGAATTTCGTCAGGCGGCGGCCGAAGTTAATGGTGTGTGTCCCGAAAATATCATGTGCTGCAACGGCGGAGATGATTTGCTGACTATCGCTTTTCGGGCCTTTTGTGATGAAAATCGGCCTGTTGCTTATCCAGTCCCGACGTATTCGCTTTATCCGGTATTAGCCAGGCTGCAAAACTGCGGAGCAATTGAAGTCCCGTTTGATAGCGAATTCAACCTGCCGGTCAAGTTAACCAAAACCAACGCTACTTTGACAATTGTGTGTAATCCGAATGCACCGAGCGGCAGCTTCGTAAATGTCGCAGAGCTGGCTTCGCTGGCGGATGAGTTGAGCGGGGTATTACTTATTGATGAGGCCTATGTGGATTTTGCCGATGAGAACTGCTCGTCGCTGGTAAAGGACTTCGATAATGTAATTATACTTCGCTCGATGAGCAAGGGCTATAGTCTTGCGGGGATTCGGTTCGGCTATGCGATTGCCCGGCCTGATTTGATAAACGGCTTAATGAAGGTCAAGGACTCCTATAATGTCGATGCCGTTGCTATCGCCCTGGCTTCCGCGGCGATTAAAGACCGCAAGTATTTCATAGAGGCAGTCGAGAAGGTAAAGAAAGACCGCGACATACTGGTTGCTCAACTGCGTGCCTTGAATTTCCAGGTCCCCAGGAGCTACGCCAATTTTGTCCTTGCCGAGAGCAAAAATTGCCGGGCGAGCGTAATTTATGATAAATTAGTACAGCGCAATATTTATATCAGATATTTTGACTTGCCCGGGCTCAGTAACAAGCTGAGAATAACGGTTGGCACAAGCGAGCAAAACGACAAGCTCATTTTGGCCTTGAAAGAAATCTTGTCGCAAGAGAATGCTTCATCCGCCTGAGGCGGACTCGTAACGAAACAATATGAGGATGTTCTTATGGAAGAGCGAATTGCCCGGATTAACAGGCAGACAAAAGAAACCGATGTTACTGTTGAGCTTAATCTTGACGGCGTCGGCAAATACGAGATTGATAGCGGCATCGGCTTTTTGGACCATATGTTAACTCACCTGAGCAAGCACAGCGGGATTGACCTGCTGGTCAGGGCCAAAGGCGATTTGGATGTCGATGCGCATCATACCGTCGAAGATATTGCAATATGCCTTGGCGAGTGTCTGATGAAAGCCCTCGGGAATAAAAAGGGAATCGCCAGATACGGCAACAGTTCCGTACCGATGGAGGACGCTCTGGCAAATGTGTCTGTGGATTTATCAGGCAGGCCTAAGTGTGTTTATAACGTTGAATATCGAACTGATAAGATCGGCGATTTTGACGTCGAGTGCCTGGAGGAGATGCTGCGGAGCTTTTCCAATAACGGCAGGTTTAATCTTCATATAAACGTGCCATACGGTACGAACAGCCATCATATAGCCGAGGCGATTTTCAAGGGATTAGGTAAGGCACTGGGTATTGCTGTCGGAATAGTCGGGATGGATGTTCCAAGCACAAAGGGGACGTTGTGATTGAGGAACCTAAGGCTGATTATCGGATTGGTATCGGTACCGACATCCACGGGTTGGCGGAGGGCAGGAAATTAATGCTCTGTGGAGTTTATGTGCCTTACCCGGCCGGGTTGACCGGCTACAGCGATGGTGACGTGGGCTTACATGCTGTCATCGATGCCCTGCTTGGAGCCAGCGGGATGGGAGATATAGGGACATTGTTTCCCGACACCGACCCGCATTGGAAGAATGCGGACAGTAAAGAGCTTTTGTTTATTGTAAAGGAACAGCTCGAAGAAAAAAAATGGGAAGTGGTCAATATAGATTTGGTCATACACGCGGAGGAACCGAAGCTTGAGCCGTTTAAGGGGCAGATGAAAAGATGCATTGCGGGGCTTTTGGGTATTGATTTTACAGCAGTGAACGTCAAGGCCAAAACAAATGAAGGATTTGGCGAAGTAGGGGCCGGCGAGGCAATGGCCGCTACTGCAACGGCACTTTTGAAGAAGAAAAGAAGAAGGACGCTATAATTGACTGTCGATAATAGTCAATAGAAGGGTATTCGTAGATGGGATTGAATCTTTATAACAGCCTGACCAGAAAGAAAGAAGAATTCCAACCTTTGGAAAAAGGCAGGGTCGGAATATATGTTTGCGGGCCAACCGTATATGGACATGCACATTTGGGCCATGCGAAAAGTTACGTGAGCTTTGATGTCCTGGTCAGATATCTGCGCTATTTGGGATACAGTGTTACCTATGTGCAGAATATAACTGATGTGGGCCATTTAACCGACGATGCGGATGAAGGCGAGGATAAGATTATTAAGGCGGCCAGGCAGGAGAAGAAACATCCTCTGGCCCTTGCCGAATTCTATACTCGCAGTTACTTTGAAGATATGGACAGATTGAACTGCGTTCGTCCTGATATCAGCCCGCGGGCCAGTGGTCATATCACCGAGCAGATAGAGCTGGTAAAGACACTTCTGGAGAAGGGCTATGCCTACGAGGTCAACGGCTCGGTGTATTTCGATGTGTCTAAATTCGAAGACTATGGCAAACTTTCCGGTAGAAATATCGATGAGATGTTGGCCGGTGCCCGCGTGGAAGTTTCGCCGGACAAAAAGAAGCCGGTTGATTTTGCGCTCTGGAAGAAGGCCGAGCCGAACCATATTATGCAGTGGCCCAGTCCCTGGGGGATGGGCTATCCCGGCTGGCATCTGGAATGCTCGGTAATGAGTATGAAATATCTGGGCGCGACCATCGATATCCACGGCGGCGGATTGGAAAATCAATTCCCGCATCACGAGTGCGAGATTGCTCAGTCCGAGGCGGCAAACGGCGTGCCCTTCGTTCGCTACTGGCTGCACAATAATATGGTCACAGTTGACAGTCAGAAGATGGGCAAGAGTCTGAATAATTTTATTACGCTGAAACAGGCCTTTTCAGGTACTCATGAGAGATTGACCAAAAGCTATGACCCGCTGGCTGTAAGGCAGTTGATTTTGAACAGCCATTACAGGAGCCCGCTGGATTTTTCGGATGCGGCTTTGTTTGCCGCCCAGAGCGGCAACAATAAAATAGCCGAGACGGTGCAGGCACTGCGAAAAAGAATAGACACGGCAAGCAAGGGCAAAATCGATGAGAAAGTTGCAGAGCAACTGGAGCAACTGAGAGAGAAATTTGAAAATGCAATGAATGATGATTTGAATACTGCTGTTGCACTGTCGGTCTTGTTTGAACTTGTTCGACTGTCGAATGAGCTGCTTGAAGACAGTGACACAACTTCGGAAGCACTCAGTGTCGTTGATGTTCTGTTTGGCCGGCTGGGCGGTGATTGCCTGGGTATTGTAAAAGACGAGTATCCGCAAGTGACACAAACCGATAGTGCACTTCTCGATAATGTCGTTAATATTGTAATTAAAGAAAGAAATGAATCTCGCCAACAAAAAGATTTTGCCAGAGCGGATGAGCTTCGTGCCAAACTGGATGAGATAGGGATTGTGCTTGAAGATAAACCCGACGGAACCCAGTGGAGAATGAAATGAGGATATTCGGCATCGATCCGGGTTTGCAGGTCTGCGGATATGCCTGTTTGGAGGCAAAGCCGGACGAGGAGAAGTTAATTGAGGCAGGTGTTATTCGCACGACCGGTGACGACGCTTTAGAGCAGAGATTGAACAGGATAGCTGAGGATACGGAGTCGCTGCTTGAGAGTTTCAAGCCTGATGTTGTGGCAGTAGAAGAATTGTACTCACATTATGCCCATCCAAGGACGGCAATATTGATGGGGCACGCAAGGGGTGTTATATTACAAAAGTGTGCCGAGGTGGCGATTGAGGTCAGAAGCTTCAGCGCGACGCGTATTAAAAAATCGATTACCGGCAACGGCAGGGCATCCAAGCTGCAGGTACAGAGGACCATTCAAACGATTTTTTCCCTGCCCGAGCTGCCCGAGCCCAACGATGTGGCCGACGCCATGGCAGCGGCGCTTTGCTGTGCGAATTCTATAAACAGTGTTGTTATTTGATAAGTGACGGCAGGAAAGGATATTCAAAGCAGGCAATAATCAATTGATATATGATAGTTAAGATTGAGGGAAAACTTGTTAAGCTTGACAGCGACTGCTGCCTGGTTCAGGTCGGGGCCATCGGTTATGAGGTCATGCTGCCGGGCTATTGTGTCAGCGCCCTGTCCGGGCAGGTCGGCTCGGACGTGACTCTTTGCACGATGGAATATTACGAGGGCACGCCGGGCGGCGGAAATATGATACCGAGGATGGTCGGCTTTTTGAGTACGGGCGAGAGGGACTTTTTCAGGAAATATATCAGCGTAAAAGGGATGGGCATCAAAAAGGGATTGCGGTCGCTGAGCATTCCGATAGCTACCATCGCAGCGGCGATAGAGAACGCCGATGACAAGACTCTGTTGTCACTGCCGTCGATCGGCAAAAGGATGGCTCAGCAGATAATCGCAGAGCTAAAAGGTAAATTGCAGTCATTTGCCGCCGGAGCCGAGCCGGCCGGAACGACGGCGGCCGGATTCAAACCGTTCCAGATCGAGGCCCTGGAGATTCTTATCGCCTGGGGCGAGAAGCGTGCTGAGGCGATGGAAATGGTTGAACTGGCCTGCCGGAAGCATCCCGATATAAACTCAGCCGAGGCGCTTGTGCCTCTGGTGTACAGGTTAAAACAGGGAGTAGAAGCCTGACAAAATTAAAATGCAAAATGCAAAAATAAGAAAGTCGTTACCGCGAAGCGGCAACTCCGCAACTTTGATATTTAATTGTTGATATTTGATTTTCAATCATGGCTATTGGCAGAATAATAAGTGGACAATCTCTTAACGATGCGGAAGAGAGCTTCAATGTTTCTCTTCGTCCGCAGTCCCTGGCCGAGTGTGTAGGCCAGTGCAACGTTAAAGAAAAGCTCGCAATCGCCATAGCAGCGGCCAGACAGAGGACTGAGCCCTTAGAGCATATTTTGTTTTACGGGCCACCCGGACTTGGCAAGACCACACTCGCTCACGTTGTGGCAAATGAAATGGGCGCAAGGATACGGTGCTCATCGGGGCCGGCCCTGGCAAAGGCCGGCGATGTGATGGGCCTTTTGAGCAATATAGGCACCGGCGATGCGCTTTTCATTGATGAGATTCACCGGCTCAGCACGCCTGTCGAAGAGTTTATCTATCCTGCGATGGAGGATTTCAAAGTTGACTTCACCGTTGACAGCGGACTGCACGCAAAGACGATAAATTTCCCGCTGAAGCGTTTTACTTTGATTGGTGCGACGACACGGGCAGGGCTGCTCAGCGCTCCGCTTCGCAGCCGATTCGGTATGCTGTATCATCTGGACTTCTACGGCACGATTGAGTTGACGGAGATTTTGGCCAGGTCCGCAGAGCTGTTGAAATTGCATTGTGAGGATGGGACACTCGAATTGATTGCCGACCGCTCACGTGGCACGCCCCGTGTGGCGAATCGACTATTGAAACGCGTCCGTGACTATGCCCAGGTCAAAGGCTCCGGCATCCTCAGCGAAGAAATTGTCAAAAGCTCGCTGAAGATGGAGCAGATTGATCCTTTGGGCCTGGACGAGTTGGACAGGGCTTTTCTGCGGGCGCTGGTGAATGTCTACGATGGCGGTCCGGCCGGCATTGAGGCTATTGCCGCCACACTCGGAGAAGAAAGGGATACGCTGGAAGATGTAGTCGAACCTTATCTTCTGCAGATAGGTTTCCTGCGCCGAACCAAACGAGGCAGGGAAGTCACAAAGCAGGCCTGCGACCACCTGGGCCTCAAGTCTCACAAAAAGAAAAGGGATTCCGACCAACCGGATCTTTTTGAGAAAGGTGAAGAGTAGGCTTACGCATCGCCAAAAGGTCCGGTGGTATAGGCTTTCTCTCCTATTGCCGGTATTTCGAATGTAGAGTAGTAGCCGAAGCCGTTCTTTTTCCAGTTCCACCGGACCCAGCACAAAGCCGGATCGTCCAGAGAAACAGCGAAATCAAATCGAACCTGTATGGGTTGGCCTTCGCTGTCGACGTTAATGACTTGAATCGACATATCGCTTAACTCTATCTTCTCGCCGGCCTGGAACGGCAGGTCTTCCGGGCGGAAAAGGCTGCTTAACTCGCGATAGAAGTGGACGAAGTTTGGCTTGAAATCTCTCCGGGATGGGTCTGTTGACAGAAGGTTGCCGGTTTGGGCTTCAATCAGCAGCGTTTTTTCTCCGGTGCGGGTGAGCTTCAAAGGACTATACCCTGGAGCCAGCAGGCGAGTTCTCTGGGGTGATGGCTCATTCAAGTAGGAGTTCAGGACGGGAAAACCGAGGAATAGAAATGGATTGGGGGCATTTACCACCACTAAGGTCTTGTCCGTCAAGTCCACCGATGGTTCCACTTTGACCGTTGAATAAAAAGTATCGAATACGAAGGATACTGTCCGGGGCGCTCTGGCCCTGGTTGCGGCGGCAACGCCCACGTGGAAGAATATGAGCGTGACACAAAGTATCCAGGCAGGAACTTGCCAGAAAAGCGATCTCGGAACCCAGTTTTGCCTTGCGAATAGTCCGCCGATGAACTGGGTCATCACTGCGAAAGCGCCGATCGCCACAAAGAGCAGGTTGCGATTCATTGGGCTGGTAGCGCATATGGGCAGCACACAGAGCAGCATCCCAACAAACCAGAAGAGCGTCACACGATTCTTACGCAGCAGCGGTACCAGCAAAATCATGACCAGGGCCGCAAAAACCGCAGCCGCGAGCAAATACCATCCTCTGGCGTAGTCGCAGAAGAAGTTGAGCATTTCGGCGGGTGTCCCGCCCCATTGGCCGGAAAGAAGCACGGGCGCACGCAGCAGTACAGCCCGGGCATAACGCAGGGGCTCACGGCCCGGGTCGATGATGAAACCGCTTGCATTTGCTCCGTACCCGAGTGTGTTGTAAACAAGTCGCCATATAGCGATTATGATGAAACCCGGAGCCAGACTCAAGGCCCTGCGAAGCCGGCTTGCCTGGTCAATGATAAAGGCATAAGCGAAAAGATAGGCAAAGGTAGCGATGCCAGCCTCGGTGGACAGCAGGGACAATAATAGAAGAAACGGAGCGGCTACGCCGGCATACGCGGAATTTTGTTGTCGCCAGCGATGGTGCATCAGCAAAGTGAGAATAGAGAAAAACAACGATAACAGGATATTTCTGTTCGCTATCCACATTGCAGGGAAATAGTTACTGTCATCTATCATATAAAGCAACGCTGCCAGGCCTGCGACCCATACAGGTCCCGGCAGTTTTCTATATAAAATGGCCACCCAAAAAATAACTGCTGCAAACCAGATAATACTATGCGCGTGCATCAGCACCGGCGAGTTTGGATATAGTCGGTAATCGAGCCAGTGTGTAAGTGCGGTCAGGGGCCGCCAATTCGAACCTCGAAAATCCTTAGCCGTCCACCAGGGTAATAGACCAAAATCCTTGAACACATTGACGTCAAGCTCTGTTGGGGCAATAGCGTACATGTCACGAAGCGCGGCCGACAGTCTGCCGGAATCAGGCGGGCTCAACCTCATATCGTAGAACCGCTCGGGCAGCTCGGAAGGTTCGAGAAGTTTTGCCTGATGGAACAGGTCGTCCTGTATGAATCCCGCTTTAAGTGCCGGAAGCATAATCACAGCGGCTGCACAGGCGACGAACACAGGCATGTACCTGTTTTCCAGGGCCCTGCGAATTATGGCGAGAAGCTTCGTCATACCTGGTCCAAAATGTTGGTTTGTTGTTTGTCTGATATTTTCCATCAAAGCGATTCCGCCGACTTTTTTGGTGGCCCGATGTATCCGGGCCAAATCGTCCGGGCAGGCACGTCATGAATCTTCCGACAGAGGATATACCATCAGGCAAAATCAGTTTCTGAGGATGTGCCTGGCCATTTTCAGCGTTCGACCGAGCAGTTCAGTGAAGTAGTGGACTAAAACCTTTTCGATTTCCTTCAGCGTTTTTTCCGCGACATCGGGAATCTGCTTTAGGCTCACCAGGCAAGCGGCGGCCTCTTTGGTTAGTCTAATCTTGTCGGGGAAGCTTGGCTCACAATCCCTGCAAATCAGCCCGTTGGCGGAACTGCTGAAATAAACCTCGTTTCCCGTCTGGCGTATCTCTTTGCTCGTTTTACAATTCACACAGTGACTTAGTGTCGGCTGCAGGCCTATCTCCTTCAGCAGTCCTAATTGGAACAATATCAATAAAACAAGCATCTGGCTATTGTCTTTGCACTGCTGAGCAGTCTGTAAAAATTGCAGGAAACTGTCGAAGAGTTCGGGGTGCGGGTCGTAATCATCCGTCGTTTTATTGAGCAGCTCTGCGGCGAAAAAACAACAGTTTAGTCCAAAAAGGTCGGTGCCAGCATCGGCAAAGCCGGGTCCTCCATAGACGGGTTCGAATTCGGTCAGCGTGGCGAGTTTCTCTCTGTTGGAATCGGAGAAGACAATTTTTCCGTACGAGAATATTTCGATGGGCCCGTCAAATGCCGACTTGGGTCGTTTTGAGCCTTTGGCAATGACGCCGATTTTACCGCTTTCTCTGGTAAAAAATGTGACTATTTGGGACGTCTCGGAGTAATCGGTCGCGCGTATGCAAATAGCCTGGTCCTTGGTCAGCATAGCTATTGTTCAGTGACTTTTTGGATTTTGATGCGTTTAATTCTTCTGGTTTCAGCGGAAGATATCGTGAACTTTAGATTTTCATAATCAAAGCTCTCGTTGGTCTTGGGAATATAGCCCAGCCGCGAAAAAACAAATCCGCCTATGGTCTCGTAATCCTCGTCTTCGGGCAGTTTCAGTTCAAACTCGTCGTTCAAGTCATCGATGTATGTTCTGGCGTCAGCTTCGATTGTATTTGTGTCTATTTTTCTGATAGGTTCGGGAGGCGTTTCTTCGTATTCGTCAGTGATTTCACCGACAAGCTCTTCGAGAATATCCTCTAATGTGACAATGCCGGCTGTCCCTCCGTATTCGTCGAGAACTAACGTTATATGCAATTTTTGATTTTGAAACTCGTGAAGCAGCGCTCTTAGGGTCTTTGTTTCCGGGACAAAATAGACGTCTCTCATTTTATCGCGGAGCTTGAAATCTGCAGGATTTTTTCCAATCTCTACCAGCAGGTCCTTGGCGTAAACGAGGCCGATTATTTTATCTATGTTTTCTTCGTAGACCGGAACGCGGGTATGGCCTGCGGTTGTGATGGTTTCCAGAACCTTCTGCAAATCCGAGTTGACCTCGACAGCTACGATGTCCGTGCGAGGGGTCATAATTTTGTCGGCGGTACTGCTGCGTAACTCTAAGACATTTTCTATCATCTCCTGCTCTTCTTCATCAAGCACACCTTCTGTCCTGTGCTGCTCAAGGCCTGTTAAGAACTCTTCCTGTTTTTCTTCCTGTTGTTCTTCGGGTGTTATTTCAGGTATGCCGGCCATGCGCCGGACAAAAGTGTCATAAAGTTTGAAGATGTAAAGAAAAGGCGACACTGAGATGGCGAAGAGCATTAACAGCTTGTATGTTCTGCTGAGGATTTTTTCACCTGCGTATTTGGCCCAGGCGTTGGGAATTGCCAGGCTAAATATAGAAAATATCACTATCGCAATAATAAATGTAAAGAAGTAGCAGGCTGCAGAATTGACCGGGCCTCCCGGCCCGCTGCGGTTGGAAAAAACAGAATGCAACAGCAGCAGTATGCACATATTAAAAATGATCCGGTATAATGAGCACGTCAAAATCAGTTCTTCAGCTTTTTCTACTAATCGATCAGTGATATCTTTAGGGCTTGCCTTTTTGTTTGCTGTTTTGAACGCTTCCAGTAATTTGACGTGTGAAAACGTTCTCAGAGCGAAAGCGTTGACGGAAAAGAACAATGTGCCGCCGGCGAGAAGGCAAATCAACAACACCGCCCAACCAGTGTAGCTCACTTTTTGATACCCTTTCAACTATTTTTCATGCACAGGTTCTGAATTCCCTGCGCTCTAATACTCTTTTGATTATATGCCCTTATTATATACAAAACCGTATCCAAGTTGTTGTAAAATTTCATCTTCAGTATCGTGCATTGTCCGGGCTTGAGTTTGTATTGAGTCATCAAAACCGAGGTTGTGCAGCAGGCCGTGCGTTATGTAAAGGGCCAGTTCAGCCTCACTCGAATGCCCTCGCAGGTTTGCCTGCCTGACGGCCATTTCACCGTTGACGACAAGTTCAAATATTCTCGATCCGGTATTTCCGACAACCGATTCTTTTCCATCTTCGGACAAATCGAAACTCAAACAATCCGTTGTAGTTTTGCGATTCAGGAACTGGCTGTTTAATTTCCGGATTTGAGCATCATCAACTATTGCTATGCTGACCTCGTATCTGATATTCGGTGTCTCGGAACTCGCAAAACGATGGCAGACGGCATTAACCAGTTTTTTCAGCTTGGGTAGAGAGATATTTATGTTTTTGAAATTTCTTGTGACTTGAACCACTATGTCTTGATCTTGTTTAGCAGGGACCATATTTGTTAATTGTTCTTTTGCTCGTATTACTCGGCTTTAGACTGGTTTTCCGGAGGTACATCCGGTGGTTGTGGATACGCGATTCGACTGTGATAGTGTGCCGCAAGAGTTTTTGATATACTTGCTTCGATCTGACTTAATTCGCGTAGAGAAAGGTCACATTCATCGAATTGGCCGTCCTGCAGACGTTTCATGGCCATGTTGCGCACGACCGCTTCTATTTTCATCGGTGTTACTTCAGGCAAACTTCTGACAGCACCTTCGACAGTATCGGCCAACATTACAATAGCAGCTTCTTTTGTTCGCGGTTTCGGGCCGGGATACCGGAATTCACTCTCGGAAGGCATATCAACATTTTTTCCTTTTGAGTTTTTACTTTTTTGTTTTTTGGCCTCATTGTAAAAAGGCTCGATAAGTGTTGTACCGTGGTGTGTTTCGATAAATTGCCGAAGCACACCGGGCAGGCTGTATTCCTTGGCCATTTCTATACCGTCTTTAACATGGCCTACGATAATCAAATGACTCATAGTAGGCGAGAGTTCTTTGTGCCGATTGGCAGAGCCGAGTTCATTTTCGACGAAATAGCCGGCCTTATTGATTTTGCCAATGTCGTGGTAATAAGCCCCGACCCGGCACAAAAGACCGTTACGGTCGATTGTCTCGGCGGCAGCTTCGGCAATAGAGCCTATTAACAGGCTGTGGCTGAATGTGCCGGGCGCTTCCATATGCAGCCTTTTCAACAACGGCTGGTTCGCATCGCTATAGTCCAGAAGAGTCATACTTGTTGCTATCCGGAAGGCTTTTTCAATAAGCGGAAGCAAACTCTGGATGAGCAGGCCAACAACGAGGGTGGCGCCTGCGTGATAGCCGGCATAATAGCTGGCTTTACTAACAACAGAAACCAGTGTCAGATTTTTTGGCAGAAAATCCAAAGAGACTAAGGAGCATGCCGTCAGGAATACTATTACCGCCGCCAGGGTGCTGACCTGGAGCAGTTTAATTCTTGTGCGGATTTCTCTCAAACAGAAACAGCATGTAACAACACCGGCGGCGGTTGTCAGGAACAGGTTGATATTTGTCAGTTGATATTCGTTGTTCTGCATTGGTTCGACTGCGAAGCAGACAAAGAGGCAATAGAATATACCCATACCTATTGCGAAACGCTGGTCATAGGCGATTGTCAGAATAATAGCTGTTGTCACGGCGGTTGCAGTGGCCCAGAAGGTGTGCATTGTTGATGAGACACCGAGTTTGGTTGTGGCTAATAATAAGATAAAAATGCCGACTAACACCAAAGCTCTGGCGTGGTTTTTTGTTATTCGCTTTTGGTAGTGATGGATATACAAGGCACCGGCCAGAGAAATCAGCACCACTAAGACAGAGATTGATATTACTTCGAGATAGCCGGATTGCCGGATGGATAAAATTAGAATACAGAGTACGACGAAAAGCAGCCATATCAGGGACGAGATTAAAGAATCAGTGTTGGCGAGCCTGCTTATTTGTGAGAAACGCTCGGCAGTTATATTCTTGCGAACCTGACTTCGTCGCGGACTAACTTTTTTCCAGAATCCCATATATTTATCCTGCAAGCACTAACGGCTAATTCGCTTGTGCTCTTTTTTTATAGGCCTGTACAATATTTTGTACCAGTCGATGTCTTACTATATCTCTCTGGTTTAATTCTACGTAACCAATACCTTTGATTCGTCGGAGCGTTTCAATTGCTTCGACCAATCCGCTTTTCTGGCCGGGTTCCAGATCGATTTGCGTTATGTCTCCTGTTATTATCATTTTCGAGCCTTGCCCCATTCTCGTCAGGACCATGAGCATTTGCAAAGCAGAGGTGTTTTGGGCTTCGTCGCAGATGATGACCGCTTCGTTTAACGTTCGGCCACGCATAAAAGCAAGAGGAATAATCTCGATTATATCCAGCTCCATAAATTTCTTCATTTGCGTAAAATTCATCATGTCTTCGAGAGCGTCAAATAAAGGGCGAAGATACGGATTTACCTTTGCCTGCAAATCTCCCGGCAGAAAGCCGAGTTTTTCACCTGCCTCGACGGCAGGGCGAGCAAGAACAATCTTCCTGATTTGCTTTTTCTTCAGCATTGAGACTGCAATTGCAACGGCCAGGTATGTTTTGCCGGTTCCCGCAGGACCTATACAAAAGGACAGGTCGTTGGCCAACATAGTTTCGATATATTTTAGCTGTCCTTTGGTGGTTGGCTTGACTACCTTTTTGTGTGAATAGATTGCAATGGCCTGACCTGATTCGGGTTTTGTGTGCGAATCCTGATACCTGATTAAGGTGGTTACGTCCGCAGCGGAGAGCGAATGGCCTTTGAGGAGCTGCTTTTGCATTTTGTCGATAACATCAGCGGTTTTGTTTATATCTTTTTCTTCGCCGGTGATTATTAACTTGCTCTGGCGTGCGGTAATATGAACATTGAGAGATTCGCGCAAAAGACGAAGGTAACTGTCGGCCGGGCCGAACAATTCGAGCTGCTTATCGGTCGAATCTAATTGTATTGTTACTTCCAAAGCTCTCCTTTATCGAAGGCTTAACATAAAAAACAAATACCCAAACGGTGCCGACACCAGAATCGAATCAATAATATCCAGTATTCCGCCGAATCCCGGCACATGGCTCGCCGAATCTTTTTGCTCGGCATCGCGTTTTATCATAGACTCGGCCAAATCGCCCATCTGGCCTATAAAAGCAAAAGCCAGGCCGAAGATTATTGCCGACGACCAGACCATTATATCAAAAATTAACGCAAAACCAATAGCAACTATTATCGCTGTTGCAATGGCACCGCCCATACCTTCCCAGGTTTTTGAAGGGCTGATTTTGGGCGAAAATTTATGCCTTCCAAACAGGGTCCCAATCGTGTAAGCCCCTATGTCAGCGGCTTTTACGACAAATATACACATAAGCAAAGGCCAGAGGCCGAACTCGATTCGGATCGCTATATAGAAGCCGCTCAAAAGTCCCAGATACAAGATCGAAAAGTAATTTGCTCCGCAGTTGGCCAAAACTGCTGAAGTCCCGCAGCAAATATATTGATATAAAAGCAATGCTAACAGCACAAATGCGGAGAGGCAAATGAGATATGTCTCCGGTGGAAATTCTATAAGCTGCTGCCAGTACCGGTTTGTGGCGAACAAAATCGAGGCGATGATTGAAACAGGGAGAAAAATCTTCAAATTTTTTGCCGCAGCGAGTTTTGACAGTTCGATTTGTGCGGGAATTAGTAAAATTGAAATAAGCAGACAAAGGATCGTCCCCTGCACAAGTTTATCGTCACCTGCTGAAGTTGTAAGAGAGCCATCAAGCCAGCCGTCGAAAATGACAACAGCGGTAAAGAAAGCGGTCATTAATATTCCAAAAAGCAACCTGTATCTGAGCATTTTAATTCAAATAAGCGTTCTGCAAGAGTCCAAATTTATATTTGTGAGCTTGTATGCTATCAAGACCAACTCATTTTATAGTACCAAACCGTCGAGATCGTTTGGCGTATGTCAGGATTGCTTTTTCGAGGGCTGCTTTATTGAAATCCGGCCAAAGTGTTTTTGTAACATACAATTCACTGTAAGAAATTTGCCAGAGCAGAAAGTTGCTGATTCTCATTTCGTTTGCTGTTCGCATCAAAAGGTCTGGATCGGCCAGTCCTGACGTGTATAGGTTCCGACTTATGCACTGCTGGTCGATATCTTTTAGGCGGAGTTTCCCCTTTTTGTATTGTTGCGCGATTTTTTTTGTTGCATCCACAATTTCTGCTCTGCTGCCATAATTTAGCGCCAGTGCGAGTTTCATTCCCTTATTGGTGCGGGTCTTCTCTATTGTTTTTGTAAGTTCATTTTGTACAGGTAGAGGCAGTCCGGCCATACGGCCGAGGTGGATTAACTTTACATTGTTTTTCATCAGGGTAGGACGTATACCGACAAGGTACTCGGCATATAGATGCATAAGTGCGTTAACTTCGATTTTGGGTCTTTTCCAGTTTTCTATACTGAAAGAATATAAACTTAGAGATTCGATGCCAAAATCGACGCAGTATTGGGCTATTTTTTCGACCGTTTTTGCACCCTGGATGTGCCCCTCGTATCGCGGCAGACTCTTTCGTTGTGCCCATCGGCCGTTGCCGTCCATAATGATGGCGATATGATGGGGCATCTGTTCGAATATCAGCCCGAGGCGTTTGGCAGTTTCCTTAAGTTTTTCTTCAAAGCTTTGCATATTGGAGTGCCTAAAGATTAGAGTGACTAAAGTGCCTTAAGTTATAAACTTATTTTAGCTTTCTTTAGTCACTTTATTTTCTCCTGAATATTGTCTGGCTTCGTTTTGGCCCGACGCCAATGATTGTGATTGGTTTGCCTATCTGTTGTTCGATTAGGTGAATATAGTTTTGGGCATTCACAGGCAAATCCTGGAAATCATTTACTTCGGTTATATCCTCATCCCAGCCCGGGACGGTTTGGTAAACAGGACTGGCCTGAGAGAGTCTGGTCGTATTTGCCGGGAAAAAGGTTTTCTCTTCTCCGTTGATTTTGTATGCCCTGCAAATTTTTAATTCTTTGAGGCTGCTGAGTGTGTCAAGATGCATTAGTGCGACCGAATCGATAGCTCCGATAGTAACGCCGTAGGATACTGCTACGGCATCGAACCAGCCGCATCGACGGGGACGACCTGTTGTTGTTCCGTATTCGTTTCCCTTGTCGCGGATGTATTGGCCCGTTTCATTATCCTGCTCTGCGGGGAAGGGCCCGGCGCCCACCCTTGTTGTGTAGGCCTTGACCACGCCGATGAATTCATCAACCATTTTGGCCGGCACGCCGCAGCCGGCCGGCATGCCGAGCGAGCTGGAGTTCGAGCTGGTCACAAATGGGAAGGTGCCGTGGTCCAGATCCAGCAGCGAACCCTGGGCACCTTCAAAAAGGATTGATTTTTTGTCGGCAATTGATTTATGTAGAAATTCCGTTGTGTCTGTTATGAAGGGCAATAGCTTCTTGGTATAGGTTTTGCACTTTTCGAAGATTTCATCGGCGCTTATCGGCTCGGCGTTGTAAAGGGCCGCGAAGATTTTGTTTTTGTATTCAACAATGGTTTGCAGTTTGGCCCTGAGTGTCTCCAGATCTCTTAAATCACCCATACGGACAGCATAAGTTCTGCCGACCTTATCTGCGTAGCAGGGGCCGATGCCTCGAACTGTTGTGCCGAGCTTGTCTTTGCCGAGCGATTCTTCGCGCAACTGGTCTTCTTTTTTGTGATAATCCAGGACAACGTGGGCATTTTCACTGATGAGAAGTCGGCTGTTTAGTGAAATATCTTTTTTGGCAAGTGTCTCAATTCCCTTTATCAGCACATCCGGGTCGACGACTACACCATTTGCGATTACGCAAATTGTATTGGTCCGAACTGAACCGCTGGGCAAAAGATGCAAGGCAAACCTGCTGTCACCGACGATAACTGTGTGGCCGGCGTTTGCGCCGCCGCCGTATCGTACAACGATATCGCTGTGCTCGGCAAGAATATCGACAACTTTGCCTTTGCCTTCGTCTCCCCACTGTAATCCGACAACGCAATAATTCATTTGTGTCTGTTCCTTTTCAAAGTATATCTAATTGTTATTTTGCAAGAGTTCTGATTTTCTTTGATATTGCTCAGCTGATTTTCGACACCATATGCTCCAGAATGGCTGCTACATTATCATACTTTCTATCACTTATTTTCCTGTCGACTTCTTTGCCGTTTTCATTCTTGTAGGTGATGACAAAAAAACCCTTATTGTCAAAGTAGGTTTTGTTTATTTTTTGTATCGAATCATAAGAGATTTTTTCTTTAGCACTGATTATCAGTTCATTTTCATCGGCGACAAGTTTCAGATTCTTACGAACAAAGTACCAGGCTGTCAGAAGGGCCCCAAGAGTAACAAACACAAAAGGCGACTTCTGATTGAACACCATATCGCCGTCTGGTTTGCCGTCTTTGACGTGCTCTTCATAGAAACTACGACGAAGTGACCATTCGTATTTGCTCAAATAGCCGTCGTAAGCAAAAATAAATGCAGCTCCGATGCAAAGAAAAAAACCGATTTTAAAATTGGTTTTGCTGTATTTGCTGTATGGTGCCTCGATAGCCATTTTAGTTCCCTTCGTTCAATCTAAGTTAATCGTTTTTGTGCGATTGTCTTGGTTAGAGGCAGGACGAAGTTCGGGACTATTTTTTCATCCATTAATTCCAGGGCTAATTGGCATTGGTATTCAAAAGATTTTAATGGATCGAATTTCTCGTTGGTTCTCGGGTATTGACGGATTGTAAAAGACAAACTTATCGCATCATCTTGAACTTGTTCTTTTTTGCCGGGGTCATAAACGCTTGTTTTTGACTCGATGCTGATTCGTCCCTGAGTGTGGTTATCGTCGGATAATGCTATTATCATCGCAGGCGAAAAGTGAATTGGCCTGGTATCGGGAAAATCCAGAAAGCAGTTAAAAGAGCTCTGTGCCATCAGTGCCTCTGCGATAACCTCATCGTGACTGCCTGCATAATCAAAATCCATAACAAAAGTAACATCAAGCGAGTCGATGTCGAGATGATTTACGCTCAGCATATAGGGAATAAGTTCGAGCACTAATCTGTCCTGACAATAAGCCATTTCAAAGTCCGGGGGGTTGGCAACTCCGGAGCTGATACGATCAATTTCGAGGCTGATCCAGCGGTATTGGCCGAGGCTGCGGTCTTCTTCGAGGTAGTAATCATTGTTTTCCCGGCGGTAGAAACAGCCCATAGAAGGAAATTGTTTTTGTATTCGCTCGAAAAACGACAGGATTGTGTCACGAGCGGTAGGAAGTTCTAATTCAGTATTGATATACATATAGAAATAAAAATCATCACAAAGAGAACTATAACTATTTAACGTCATGGCAGAAACATCCTACAAAACGGACTCCGGGAACACCTCCCTGAGGTCCAGCTAAAAAGGTTCTAAATTAAAAGTTATATAACCGATCGAGTGGTTATTATACATTTAAATACTCATTTATCCAGATATTTTCTGTTAAACCCTGCAGTTCTTTATCGTAGTACGCGAGTACCTCGAAATATTCATCGGATTCGAGTGCTTCTTTGGCGTTTTCGTCTTCGGGTTTAGCTTCTTTTGGCAGCAGTGAATTTCTAAAAATCTCATAATGGTCTCTTATGGAGCACGGCATTAGCCAGTTATCCGGCTTTTTCCAGTTGTCGAGGCCGTATTCTCTCTGCCATTTTCGGCCGTTTTTCATAAAATCGGAAAACATCGCATCAGCCAGAGTTTTGCCGTTCTTGTATAGTTCGTAGATATTATCAACGTAGTAAGGAATGAAGGCACAGGGCGTTACGTTCCCGTGCCAATCGACATAAGCGTATCCGCCGCTTCTACCATAGGCGATACAGCCTCTGGCGAGCACGCCGCTGTTCCAAAAATCGGCTAGGCAATACTTCCTTTCGCCCAGAAGCTTTTCCCATTTTCTGTATAGCTTGAGTCTCTCTTGAGGATATACCATCAAATCGAGCTCATCTTTGCCTCTGCCGATGGGCATCAGTTGGAATTCCCACATGTAACAGGCGCCCTGTTTCTCAAAGTAAAAGTCATAGAATTCATCTCCCAGCAATACGTCGATGTTTTTGCTCGTTGCAGTTACGGAAATGCCGAAGGGGACACCCTGGCCTCTCAGGTGCTCAAGGGCGCGGAGGATTTTTTTGAACGTGCCGGCACCTCTTCTCTGGTCAGTTTGCTCTTCGAGGCCTTCAACTGAAATCGCAGGTGTCACATTGGCGGATTCTGCAAGCCTTCGGGCAACCTCTTCATTAATCGCCGTGCCGTTGGTATATACCAGGAAAAGCATATCGTTATATTTTTTGTAGATATCCAGCAGGGTCCTTCCTTCGCTTCTGTACAGAAAAGGCTCGCCGCCGCTGAAGGTTATGAACCTGCTGCCGAACAGGTCATGGACCTCACTGACGACTCTGTCGACGATCGGATAAGGTATCGTGGCGGGGGTATCTGCTGCTGAAGCGGCGTAACAACCGATGCACTTCAGGTTGCACTTTTGTGTAGGGGAAAAGACGATAAAGGTTGGAGGTAGTTCACCGTATTTTTGTTTGAATTGCTCGACGGCCCGGTTGTAGCTTTGGTCTTTGCGGATAAGGTTATTTTGAACAAATACATCGACGATTTTCTCAATTATCTTGCCACAGACGTAGCCCTTGTCTATATTTCTGTTTACGCAATGCAGCATCGCAGACAAGAACTGGTATCTCTTTATCTGCACCTGTCGCAAATCTTCTGAATCGTCATTGACCATATTCTTATAGATGTAATCGTCGATTCTCTTTGCCAGCAGCTTTCTGAGGTGTTTGTGATTTACCATCTTTTTCAGAGTGGAGGAAACAATTTCCGGCTTCATCTTCGACTCCTTTCAAGCATATTAAAACCACAGAGATGACTCGCTAAAAAACAATTTGACTAAGCAATAATTATGGCACAAATTCGAGCTGCCAGCAAGAAATAAACTATTTTTATCCCTGCTGCTTCAGCTCTGTAATTATCGCCCCGATAGTTGACAGGATTGCAAAAACAAAAATTCGCCACACGCAGCCTGCCACAATCTCGCTGTTGTGGCTCAATATCATTGAAGTTACGGCATAAAGTGCTCCCGTCAAGACACCGCAGAGAACGGCTGCTGCGATCCGCCTGCCTAACGAGGCCCCGCCGCAGCCCAAAGTGACCGCTGCCCCGCAAAGCAGCGGCGCCAAAATCGCCAGAGGCCAGATATCCCCTAAAGTGGGCAGTTCACCGAAGTTCTTGAGATAAATAAAATCGGCAAGTCCAAATATTCCCGCTGCGGCAACAGCACACAAACCCACGTGCCAATATCGGGGCTTCATCGATGCCCGCATCTCAGCTCGTTTGAGCATTCTGCGTCGTATTGTCAATGGCCAGTTATAGAACAGACAAAACACCCAACGTTCCAACAGCGCTCCACCCTCGCCGAAAACCGGGACGATGTGCACCGCTTCAGTAGCCCAGTGAGCCGCCATAAACCGCGCCAACACAGGGTAATGGTATGTCATCTGAATCGGAAAGGCCAGGTAGCCGACGTATTTGAAGAACCCCAGGAAAACCGCGATATTGTAATCCTTGAAGTTGCGTTCTCTGATGACCAGATACAGTACGTAAAGTCCGCGAGTCAGCGAACCCGGCGAAATCGGGACCACCTGGAACAACGCAATAATACCCAGACCAATACCCCAGGACTGCGCCCTCGGCATTTCCGGGTGCATCAGAACAAAAATAATCGCTATCATCACTGAAACCATTTGCGTTACCGGCAGAGTGCAGACGTGCACGGCCAGAGACTTCAAGTACTTTTGTATAAATGGCTCGTCAATCTGTGAAAGTATTATCCGGGCATCCTGGTCGCTGAGCATGTGCTTTTTCTGTCCATCGCTCATCATCTCGCGCAGCCACTGCTCGCGCAGTTCCGCATTGAAATACAGCCGAACCGGACGAATAGTAAAATATGCCAGGCGTTCTTTAGCGTATTTCCAGTCTGTCAGGAATTTATGCAACCCGGCCGGTAAGACTGACAGCGGCAAATGACAGAAAAACCGCCAGATTCCCGCCGTTATCTGAGACGCTCGCTCGGCATCGACCCGTCCGGCCCTGTGCCAGACGATAACTTTTTCAGCGATTCTTGCCCGCACGGCTCGCCGAAAATAGTCCCCGCTCATCAGCATTGCCCCGTAGTGCCTCCGCCAGTCCGCTCGACCCCAGATTCGGCGAATGAATTTACCCAGAAAAGGTATCAGCCCAATCACAAAAAACAGCAGCGTCAAGATTCTGCTGCTGCGCAGCTTCTGCTCGTGCTGCTCATCGACAAGATTCCGCACGCCCCATCCGGTCACGGCACTGTCAAAAATCGTCGACCACAGCTTTCGGCTGTAGAGCAGTCGAATATGATTATGCGTGACATCCGGTAACGAGTCCCTGTAGAGCCGCTCGGCGGTTTTCAATTCCTCCAGCATCTCGCGCATCCCGGCAAAATCATCGCTGTGCGCCTCCACGAAAGTCTCCAGCTTTTTGAGATTGCCCCGGTCGAACTGCACGATAGAGCCTCGCATCAGCCCGTTGACAATCAGCTTGAAATCGCCCGGGCTCATCGGCAGAAACGGTAAAAGTGCAAGCCCCGCCCGAAAATCCACCGCCACAAGACCTCCTGACGGATTATCATCTGTTCCCTGCCTTTTGAGGGCATTTGGCTGACTCTTACAGGTAGACCACTCATACTGCCTGGCAAACTCATAAGCTCCCATATCGTGCAGAAGCTCTACGAATTCGTGCATGAACTTTCGCTTGGCACGGTATTCCGGCGAACCAAGTCTGCTGATGGCGGACTCATCGATTTTCTTACCTCGTTGCCACTGCCTTAACAGGTCCATTCGGTCATCGACCTCCAGCAGCCACGTTCTTCCCTCGACCCACTCCCTCAACTCTCCGCAGCCGCCCAGCTTCTCGTCCACAAATGTCGCATAAATATCCACAACGGCATTTTCATCGCCGAAGCGAATCTTTGCCCCTCGCCTGATGAATTTCTGCCAGAGCGACCCGGCCCTTGCCGCTGTTGGATTGACCTGCAGTTGAAATGGTCCCTGAAAACCTACCCAGTACAGCAGATTACGAAACAGCCGGGAGAATCCCGATGGCGGGATGAGAATCTTTATCGCATAGAGCTGATCGACCTCAAGCCCCTGTGTTGTCCCCTCAATCCCCACTACTTTTACGCGGTACACCTGTCCTGCAAAGCCCCCGCCCACAAATTTTTCAACAACCAGATGTACCCTCGCCGTCTCTGCCTGCCCGACGCCGGTTACGTCATAAATAAGCTCGGTGCCGGCGTCATAACGGCTGGTTCGCATCGGCCGATACAGATTCGCGGCACGACAGCCTGCCTCAAGCTCCTTACAAACCTCAACAGAATATTCTTTCGACATCCCTGCTTTCTAACCTGTAAAAACAACAATCTACCCGGCAATCCATAGCTTGATGCAAATCTGCAAAACAATCCACGCATAAAGGCCTGCCATTAAGTCGTCTGCGAGGATTCCCCAGCCTTTGGGCAGTTTTTCGAGCTTATGTATAGGCCATGGTTTGGCAATATCGAATATCCTGAACAGCACAAAACCGCCCACTGAAGTGAGCAGGAGTTGCCTGGACGAAGCCGCACCTATGACCAGAAAAGGCTGTACTAAGAACGTGACTGCCTGGCCGGCAAGCTCGTCGGCAACAACTTCGCTCGGGTCGCTGTTACCGGTGGCTTCGATTGCAGCGGGACTAAATTTCACGCAGGCAAAAGAGCCGGCAATAGCCAAAACTGCCATTACAATTGATATTGTTAAAGACGATGCGTGTAAATGGCACATCAGGCCGAAAATAATTGTCGGCGGCAGCGAGCCCCACGTCCCCGGGGCTATCGGCAGCCGGCCAAGACCAAAACATGATGTAAGTAATCTTTTCATTATTACCGAAAGATTAACTGACCCCGACCCCTAAGTCAAAGACTATTAACCCAATTCCGTTATCGATTCTTGATCCCGGATATCGCAGCGCAGATCCTACCGTGCAGTGAGACGGACTCGCTGATGGTTGTCATTGCGAAGGAGCGCAGCGACTGCGGCAATCTCTTTATGATGCGTATCGCGTAGCTCGATTCTTTATGCTCGATACTTGTCATTCCTGCGGAAGCAGGAATCCAGATGCGAAATACGGATACGCTTTACAAGATACGAATATTTGCTTTTTCGCAAATTTTGCATCTACATCTCCAACCCATAGACGCTCATATTTAATGAATAGTCAATTGTCGGCCGAAGCCCGCGACATACGATATGCGACATACGACATACGATTTATATTGCCTTTTTACTTGTTTATGTGTATTTTGTTACTAAAGGCGTGATACACCCCGGAGCGCAAAACTTCCTCGATTCGCCCGTCTGTCATTCCGCAAAGCCTGTCCTGAGCATGGTCGAAGGAATGCGGAATCCAGACACAACATACGAAATATGAGATACGAATGAAGGTATGTTGGATTTATGCTCCTTAATAATGGCTTTGGGACAGTGAGTAGGAAACGAAGTAGAAAAGGTGGCTATACTGAATAAACATTGAGAGGTAATCGAATGGGCGAAACTCGGACACAGTCTGCAGATGCTGGCTCCCTTACTCGCATAATGGATGATATGCTTTTTAACACCAGCTTCAATCCTCAGACCCCAACACAGTTTTTTCAGTCCTTGGCTCAAAGAGTCTCCGCTGAGCATGTGGCATGGGACGAAGATTCAATTAGTAATCATTGGTCTTGGCTTCAGCAAGTGGGCGCGATTGTGTTGACCGGGGTATCTGGGACCGTTCAGTACTGTCCTAAAGGTACTAAGAGCCTATCCGAATAACCCGGAACAGCGAAACGTAATTACGGCACAGACAAGATGAAGCAGAGCCAAATAATTTTCAGGTTTCTTTTCCCACCGCGTCAAT
>Ga0307378_10001998_pt1 | contig 32102 bp, 26 predicted proteins | sample UN1MG_FD_202238 | JGI IMG/M metagenome (GOLD analysis project Ga0307378, IMG submission 202238) | Soil microbial communities from Risofladan, Vaasa, Finland - UN-1 | ecosystem: Environmental > Terrestrial > Soil > Coastal area > Acid sulfate soil | place: Finland: Risofladan, Vaasa | collected... | reverse complement strand
AAGAAGAACCGCTTAACAAAGCTGCTACAAGCTTGAATGCTGCAATACTAAGGTTCCCAAACAGTGCAGCAATAACAGCTTTCTTGCTAGTGTTACGCATATTAATAAACTATAAGAATTTCCTTTTTGGCTGCCAGCTATTTTCTTTCCATGACAATAAACAAGATAAACTGATTTTCACCCTCCATTGCTGTAATATCTTAATATTCTTTCACTATCTTCATTCTTCTTGTCGCCCTTATAGTAAATCTCAATAAATTCCACACAATCCTCATCTTCAAAATAGGCGTAAATTACCCTAATGCCACTTGCAGAACCTCTTCCTTTTAAGGATCTACATGCAAATTTTCTTGCTTTATATACTTTCGGGTATGCGATGCCAAGATCTGATATTTGGACTATTCCCTTATTATCTACGCCTAATTTATGAAAAAGCCGAAGTTGTTTTTCTGTAAATATATCTAAATCGTCTTTCAGCGTTCTAAATCTTTTGATGAGTTTCTTTAAATCCTTTTCAAATTCTCTGAGGGACCTTACTTCATTGAATATCTTCTTCACTGTAAGACCTCATGGAGTATTCCGGGGTGCGGTAAAAAACAGATTCGTAATCTATTATTTCACCGTCATCTGTAGTAAGCCAGGGAACATCATTGTGGGAATATTCGCTTATCTGTATCACATTCATATCGGAAAGTTTCCATAAAATAAAATCTATCATATTTCTTTCGTCTTCATTTAGCTTAGATAAATCTGGTACCCTTAAAGGAAGGTATTTTCTTTGTGGGTACTGAAAATATTTGCCTTTAACTTTAACTATCTCCTTTTTGGCCTCCATCTCCTCAATTACCTTTAAAAATTCTTTAGGGGTGGGGCCATAATTATTTTTTATATAAGTGGCGCCTATAAGCTGTTCTTCATACTTTTCGTAATAATTAAAATCAATAAAATAAAGGATTTTGTATAACACAGACTCCCCTATATTCGGCTTTGAACCCACTTTATTAAGGATATAGAGCAAAACCTCCTTAAATTTTTCTAAGTTCTTTTGCGGTACGTTAATACGAATTTCTGGCTTTGTTTTTGTAGGTTTAGTCTTTTTTTCTAAGACAACTTTTATATCCTTTTTTAAATCAAGTAAAATATCTGAAGCAATGTTAAATATCTTTGAGAGCTCCGCTATTTCCCCGGCACTTATTTTTCTACCTCCAGTTTCAATTTGAGATAGTGAAACTCTGCTTATCTTAAGTAAATCAGCTAACTTCTCCTGTGAATATCCAGCTTGCTCTCTTAAGGCTTTAATCCGTGTACCTAATTTTTTATAGAAGGTATCCGCCATTTTGCACCTCCACTTCCAAGGTCAATATAAATATAGCACATGTAATAAAATCTGTCAAATTATTGTTTTAAAATCTTACATTTTTTCTTTTTGGCAATTTTTGCAAGAAGTTTATCGGCCGGCTCATCATTGGGGTCTTGTTCGACTAATCCGTCTCTGAACGCTTTATTTTCTTTAACGTCTTGCTAAGGCTGATAATAAACAAGACAAGCTTGACCAAGGTCTCTTTTACAAAATTTTTATAGTCATCAACGATAATTTTTAATTTAATCGCATCTACTACACCTATAATCCTGTTCAGCTCATCAACATTGATGCCCAAAGTTTGATCAATATCCTTAGTCAACCTAGGCTCACCATAGACCATCACAGCCTGTCCTCCAATGACCATGTAAGGAATCTTAGCAGAATCTAATTCGCGGGAGAGATGTTTAAGGAGTCTTTGAAAGATTATTAATAACCTTTGCTATTTTTATATCAACCTCTAATCCATCCAGCGGGTCTAGGCGTGAGAAAGTGCCAAGGTAAACCGCCTCGGCATATAAGGATTCCACAATAATAAAATTGTGAGCTATATCAACCCGTTGTTTTCTCTAGTATTCTCTATCGAATCGGGCAAGCTTTTCCGGGTTCCTGATCATATTAGTTTGACTTCTTTGCTCTTATACCCCTGTTGCTTTCAATATTACCTATATATTATTATAGTAAAATCACACTAGGATATCAAAGATAAATTCATAAAAAGAACATAGTAGTATTGGGAGAGAATCGGGTCCTCCTACATCGGTTACCTTCTTTGTGCTGTATCCACCTGGAATTTGTATTCACGCGGCGGCTCTTTTCCCATCAGGTATTTGACGAAGTAGTCCCACCGGCGCCGAATCATGTACGGCTCACTGCCAAAACCGTGGCCCCGGTTTGGTAACAGAATGAGAACCTAAATAATCAGATAAAAAACGTTAATATGGCTAATTTTATTATCTCCCTTTATTAAAGTCTAAATCTAATTGAGGAATTTAATACGATGTCAGAATATCGGATTAAAATAATATTTCCCGTACCAATTTTATAAACGTTGGGATACTATTGATTGTGTCCCCAGATTTATGGTATTAAAAAATAAGAAAAATATTGATTAAGGGAGAAAAATCATGAAGAGATCTTACATTTTTCTCATTGTCTTATGTACAGCACTACTGTTCTATCCATACGCCTTTCTTTCTGCTAAGTCTCCATCGCTGGAAGGCCATTGGGAAGGGTCTATCGACATTCCCGGGATGACGCTCGATATCAACATAGATTTCAATCATAAGGCTGATGGATCCTGGACCGGGGATATTTCCATCCCTGCCCAAAAGGCCAAGGATCTTCCGCTTGCCAATATCAGCATTGCCGGAAAGGAAGTTAGTTTCGAGATATCCGGCGTGCCGGGCAGCCCGACATTCAAAGGGACTTTCAGCGATGACAAGATGCATATAACCGGGAATTTTACCCAGAGCGGCAAAACGATTCCTTTCACTCTGAACCGCGAAGCCGGTCCCGCGACAAAAGCCAAGAAAGCTCTCGCCGGTTTTGATGCGACAGTCGAAAAGGGATTAAAAAGCCTTAATGTGCCCGGAGTGGCCATAGCCATCGTGGCAGATAATGAAGTTATCTTCGCCAAGGGCTTCGGTTACCGCGATGTGGAAAAGAAAATTCCAATGACTAAAGACACTCTTCTGGCCATTGGCTCAGCCACCAAGGCCTTCACCACCTTCACCATGGGCACTCTTGTGGACGAAGGCAAACTGAATTGGACAACCCCTGTGCATGAATATATCCACTGGTTCCACCTCTACGACCTTTTCGCCAGCGAACACCTGACGCCTCGAGACCTGGTTACTCACCGCGCCGGCCTGCCACGTCATGACCTGGTGTGGTACAACAATTATACGGCCAGTCGGGAAGAATTCGTGAAGCGGCTTGCGTATCTCAAACCCACGGCAGACCTGAGGGAAAAATTTCAGTACAATAACCTGATGTTTCTGACGGCCGGCTACCTAATAGAAGTCATCACAGGACAGAAGTGGGAAGAGGCCGTTCGTACCTGTGTTCTCGATCCTCTGGAAATGAAGCGGACGAATTTTTCTGTGCTGGATTCCCAAAAAGACACGAATTTCGCCTTCCCCTACCGCGAAGAGAAGGGCAAAATCGAGAAGATTCCCTTCCGCAATATCAGCAATATCGGCCCAGCAGGGGCCATCAATTCCTGCGCGAATGAGATGAGCCACTGGCTCATAGTGCATCTCAATCAAGGGAAGTATAATGGCAAGTCGATCATCAATGCCCAAACGATTGAGGACATGCATCTGGCGCATATGCCCACAGGAAATACGCCTGCCATCCCGGAAATCACTCCGGCCGATTATGGAATGGCGTGGTTTGTCGACTCCTACCGAGGCCACCAGCGCGTCCATCACGGCGGCAACATCGATGGATTCTCTGCAATGGTTTGCCTCATGCCTCAAGACGGGATAGGATTCGTGGCACTGGCCAACAAAAACGGGACTGGTCTGCCCGAGCTTCTCATCCGGCATGCGGCAGACCGCATTCTGGATCTTGAGCCCAAGGACTGGATTGGAGAGGCCGCCGAGAGAAAAGCCAAAGGTGAGGAAGCGCAAAAGGAAGCCGAGAAGAAAAAAGAGACCAGGCGCAGGCCCGGCACTCAGCCGGCGCACAAACTGGAGGAATATGCTGGCGAATACAATCATCCGGGTTACGGAGACTTGAAAGTCTTTCTCCAGAAAGGGCAGCTGGCTTTTACTTACAACGGCATCACCACGCCTCTCGATCACTGGCACTATGAAACTTTTAATGGGAAAAAAGTTGAGGATCCCACATTCGAAGACATGAAGCTGACATTCCGCACCGATGTCAACGGGTTTGTGGCGGTTTTGGAGGCTCCTTTCGAGCCAACACTGGAAGCCATAATATTCAAAAAGAAACCCAATGCGCAGCTTTCTGATCCCTCCTATCTTCAAAAGTTTGTCGGTAAATACACTTTGATGGACCAGACAGTCACAGTGAGCCTCAAGGGAAACATCCTTACCATGATGGTACCCGGACAGCCGGAATACGAACTAGTTCCAGCACTGGGAGATGAATTCATCCTCAAACAGGTCAAAATAATCAGCGTCAAGTTCAAGATGGACGAAAAGGGTCATGTCACAGCAGCCGAGTTCAATCAGCCCGACGGTATATTCGAAGCCAAACGAATCAAATAAAGAAATGGTGCATCGCCTTTAAGGGCAAAAAGCTCCATTTACAAAGACTCGGAACATCTCCTATCAGATAAATGCAGATTTTTTTTGAACAAAGGGAATAAATGTAGTATAAGTAATATATAGAATATAATTAATACAAGGAGATTTTTATGTCTGTAATTACCGTTAGGCTGGATGGAAAGACTTATGATCAACTTAACAATCTCGCTAAAAAAACAAAACGAACAAAAAGCTCGTATATAAGGGAAATGATCGAATTGTATCTTGAGGATTTTGATGATGGCTATATTGCTCTGGAGCGGTTGAATAAAAAAAACGCCAGATATCTGAGCACAAAGGAAGCAGAGGATGAACTTGGACTTTAAAGTCATATGGCATGAAGATGCAGTAGAAGATTTAAAAAAACTGGATAAACCAGCAGCCAGAAGAATAATAAATAAAGTAAAAAATCATCTCAGGGGCAACCCCAAAAAAATGGGAAAACCCCTCAAGGGACAATTTCGAGGCCTTCTCAGGTATAGAGTTGGGGATTACCGTGTCATTTTCGTGCTGGATTATGAAAATAAGGAACTTATGATTCTCGCAGTAAATTACAGAAAAAATATATACTGTCAACAAGAAGTCCGCAAGAAATAGAGAATCTCATAGAATTGGCCTGTATAAAGCGTATTAAGAGTAGAGATCACCATTAAAGGACTTTCGGAATGCTAAATTCCCAGCGAGAGATTTTACCATGACGAAACAGCAGAAAGCCTGGAGATATGAAAGAATACATGTCCAGCTGAAAGAACTTCTCAGGAAAGCGGACAATCCTATATCACGCATGGCCACTCAGGCGGCGCTGCTGCACCACAAGATGCCGGATTTTTTCTGGACGGGTTTTTATCTTTTGTAGAATGGAGACCTCTTTGTCGGCCCCTATCAGGGGCTGGTCGCCTGCCAGATTGTGGCTTGAAAAAATCGCTTCGCTTATCTGAAAACGGCGCCGCCTCTCTCCCAACCAATATTTTCCCTGCATCTCCCAGCGGCGGCCGTTAATCCGCCCTCTATCCGGATCATCTTGAATAGTAATCAATTACCCTGATGATCGCCTCTTCGCAGATCATGCAGTAGGGTTTTTTCCCTTTGGAAAACATGATGCAGTCCACCATGGGCCTGTAAAGGCCATGGGCCGAGTACCCTGCCCCTTCAAAGGCGCCTATCCTGCCCCAGAACCTGCTTTTGCGGAGATAGCCGTCCATCTTTTTTGCGTTCTCTCTGCTGAGACGCTCCGACTCCTCCTCAACCCGGGCAATATCGCCCGGATCCCTCCCTTCACGCTTCATTCGGGCGATCTTGTCGTTGATCTTCTGCCGTAGCGCCTGGTACTCGCCGTCCATCCGATCAAAATCCTCTTTTTCCCAGGGAGTGGGGATTTCTATCCCAGGAGAAAGGAGGGAGCCCCATTTCGGCTTGTCCGGATGGAGCAGGGCCGTAATGTTCGGCTCCAGCGGCTCGATTCCCTTGGGATAAAAATCATTATAAGCGACTGATGAGGTGTAGTATTCATCCCCGAGCCCCGCGAAAGAGTGGCCGAACTCATGGAGGATAAGATACTCGTGCCACTGATTGTCCGTAGTGAAAACACAATAGAGATTGTATATACCGCCTCCCCCATAACGCTGATGATTGACCATAATGAAGAGCACGTCATAAGGAACGGCGGAGGCGATGTCTCTCAGAGCCTCGTTGTCCTCAGTCAGCAGATAGCGCTCGGAGCCCAGGGAGTTGAAGGTGGCGCCTAGCGCGGTATTTTTATAAATTCCCCGCCTAGGCTCGTCCACTCCACTGTCAGGGGAAGGAAGAAACACACCGGAGACATTGAAGCAGTCGCGTCGGGACTTGTACGGCTCCTGGCTGAACAGCACCTCGCTGAACCTAAAAAAGTCTTTTTTGACCTTCGCCTCCTCGCTCTGCGTGTAGCCCTCCGCTATAAAAGCCACATCAACTTTGGTGTGGGGGTCGCCGTGACTGATGACCGGAAAAACACGGATGCGCGGGTCCGGGTTTTCCTTGATGATGGACTCATCGGCAGGATCGATTTCCATGCGGAAGACAGAGTGGAGAACATTTTCCTTGTCCCTGACTTCAATGGAAAGGATCACCGACCTTTTCGGATATGGGATCAGTGCGGACTCATGATAGGCGCGTTTCTGTCCCCGGATGGCCCGGGACGTGGTTTTGTACTCCCCGAAATAGCTGTCGAATCCCTTGGAGTAGATTAGGGCCTGAGACGCCACGTCATGGACCTTGACAGCGTATCTTCCATTGTTGAAGGGATCGATCAGGTTTTCGAGACTTCCGGCCCACCCGTTCTGCAGGTATATCCGATCAATGCTGATCTCCTCCGTCTCGGCGTTTCCAAAATGGATATAATCGATACGCATGGTGAAATCCAGGAAATATTTGTCGAAAATCCCCTCGGCCCGGGCGAAAACCGGGCCAAAGCAAACAAGAGCCAACAACAAGACCCGCCTCACTGCTCTGCTGTTCATGATTCCTCCTTTTTACGTCTGCTGAAAACCGCCTTCCCCATCACTTCCATGATGATTTTCACCCCCGCGGCGGCCGTTATTCCCGATGCATCCCGCTCCCCGTTGACTTCGACAAGATCCATGCCGATAATTCTGGCACTGAGACCGTGGATGACATGGATCAGCTCCCTGGTGCTCAATCCGCCCGGCTCATGGTGGGAAACTCCCGGCGCGAAGGCGGGATCCAGGACGTCAATATCCACGGAAACATAGAGAGGATTCAAGAAACCGAGCTTCGGGATTTTATCCATATCCTTCATTTCGATCATGGTTGCACCGTATTTTTCCGCCAGTGCCCTGTTTGCGCCCACCGCCGCGCGAATCCCCACCTGGACCAGATTGTCCACCAGGCCCTCTTCCAGTATCCGGGCAAAGGGACAGGCGTGGGAAAATCGGTCTCCCTCATATTCTTCATAAAGGTCGGGATGGGCATCAAAATGCAGGATGTCGAGTGGCTTGTAAAACTGGGATAGCGCCCTGACAACGGGGTAGGAAATGGAGTGATCTCCCCCGATGATCACCGGAAACGCCTTTTTCTTTAGAATACCGGCCACGCCCTCCGTGATGCGCTGAAAAGCCGGGGGAAAGCCCTCCGACACATCAATGTCGCCCAAGTCGGCCACGGTTGTTTCCTCTGCTAGATTGACGCCCAGCTCGGTCCAGGGATTGATCGCGGCTCCCGTGGAAGCCATTCTCACCGCCGAGGGCCCGCTGGCTGCGCCCCGGAGAAAGCTGGATTTCTCATCAAAAGGAACGCCTAGAATCGCGAATTCATAGTCCCCGGAACTCTTCACCGATCCGCCGAAATCACTCATGCCTTCCTCCCGGCCTATTTTTATCATTGATTCCCACCGCCTGGACACGATAGGAATTTCTTTTTTTGTTCATGACGATTTGCTCTCAATTTCATCAAGTTTTCACTCTCTGAGCTGCTGCATTAACAATACTACACAGAACAAACATATCAAGTCAACGAGAAGTCCGCAAGAAATAGAGAATCATCCACTCATCCCATTCCTCACGTCTCTTGGCATGACAAGATGGACAGAATCAGCGGGTCTTGCAGGAAAACATCAGTAATTTTTCTGTCCCACAATCAGAACACCTTATCCGTGCGAATCCACACCAAGGATTGCCGCAATCAAGATACTTCTCGACTACCTCCTTAATAATCGGGCGGAAGTAACCGTACTCTCTCTCAAAGCGTGACTCATATTCTGAGAGAAACTGCTCAAAATAGTGAAACAATACTCGGTAAAACACGGTGTGTTCCGGGTGACGTTGTCGATAGCTTCCTGCCACAGCACATATACAGCCGTTCTGTTCACCGTCTTCTCCTGCCCATTCTTCTTCTTAGCACTTCTCTGTTCCGTTCATTCTGACTGGCCTCCTGTTCTTGTATCGTTCTTCCTGTAAAATGCAGGAATACATCTTCAAGACTCGGCTTTCGCAGATGAACACTGTTCATATTGACTCCGTTTTTTTGAGCTACACGAATTATTTCAGGAATCTTTTTTTTCTCAGCTGATTGCGAATAATAATTTAACTTCTTGACGTTTTACCCTTTCTATCCTACTTGTTCTGCATCCGAATAGAAATATGCATCCCCATCCTTGGCTTCTTTCGGGTCTGAAATGGGGTTCCAGGCAATATATACAGATTTCCCACTGCGCAACAGGTCTATTACCGCTGCATACTGGGAGCCGTGTGCAAAATAATATATTCTTCCACCTGAAAAATACGGTTCCGGCACATTAAAGCCCTCCTCTGCAAAAACGGCCCGAGCAACTTCCTTCCCTCCGCTGTACAGATAAATCAACTTATCTGCCCACCTCGTTCGCATAATAGATCCGTCATGATTTTCAAGCGTTTCAAATGGAATTGTGGAATATTTTTGGTTATTAAGGTAGAGTTTGGGATATAATCCCCGTCGAAGAGTCAATCTTTCTTCTTCAATCGGTCAAGAATTTTTCTAATATTTTCTTGATTGGGATTAATCTCTAATGATTTTTCCCATGTTCTCAGAGCTTCTTTTATATTTCCAAGCCGATAAAAGCATTCTCCTATTGAGTTTAGAATATTCAAGTTCGTCCCTGCATGGGAAAGATAAGCTTTATAGAAAGAGATGGCTTCTTCATATTCTTCCAAGGCCTGGCAGCAGGCTCCCAGAAGCGACAAACATTGGAGGTTTGTCTTTGGATTTTCCGAAAAGGGAAGCAGTATCTCTTTGGCTCTCCGGTACTCCTTCTTTTGAAAAAGAAGCTGGCCATAGCCCAAGGCGTATTCTAAAGAAGTCGGCACTGCGTTATAAGCCTGCTTCAAATATTTTTCCGCTTCTCCAAGATCGCCCTTTTTGGCGAATTGGCTGCCAAGAACAAAAGAATAGATGATATTTTGAGAAGAAGGCATGACTTTGGAAATGACCCAGGGCCGGGGCAAATCGGCTGTAGGAGATATCTCGAATTCCTTCTCGTCGGTTAGAATGATTCTCTCTTCCCTATCTAGTATCGAGACCTTAATCTTGTAATAATCCGGCAGAAAGCTGCGAAGAGGAAATTTTTCTATGACGTTTTTCCGGTCAAATTCCCTGATTCTTTTCTCCTGTGTCAAAAATTCTTCTTCTCTCCTGTAAAAATTATACTTTACTGTTCCTTCTTCATAAAGCGATTCCGTCAGGCCAAGCATCTGGAAAAAAACAATCAAATCCTCCCTCGGATGAAAGGTGTCTCCTCCCTGACAGGAAATCCGAATATTCCCCACTTTGAACGGCCGATTCGCTCCCTTTGGGGAATCCTCTCTTTTTGATTGATACCCCAGCAGTATAGGAGTCATTCCAGGATAGGACTGTTTATCGGGAATAGAAACATACTTTTCAGAAGAAGTAAATTCTTTAGAGACAGTGTTCTTCAGCAGGAGCTTGAATTTATAATCTCCGGCAACCAGAGGAACCATATCTTGAATAACGATGGAGGTCTTTTCAACATTTTCTATTTGCTCTTTATTGAAATTCACAGGAAAAGTCTTTTTATACTGGAAGATGACATGGTCATCCTGGTCAGTAACAATGCCATTTAAATCGAAATTGATGCTGTATTTCTCTTCATACGAAAGCACAGAAAGTTTTTCAGGCTGAATGGAATAATGGACAAAGAATATTCCAGATTCATCTTGAATGACGTAGGCCAGGCTCTTGCTTCCAATATAATTGGCCGAGTATTCCACTTCTACGTAATCTTTAAATTTGAGAAGAGCCTCGGCGTATTCCGAGTTCACCATTTTCTCAGGAACGGAATGGATGCGATTCAGCATCATTTCTGAAGCTAGAGAAGGATGCCCGTATGAGGGGGTTTCTCCTGGAATCAATGAAAGAGAAACTTCCGCCAAGCGAGGGTCAAACTTTCGGAGTTGCTCGTAGGCTGTCGATATATTAGAGGGATCTCCCCGGTAATTCACAAGTAATCCTGCAGGACCATCTTGAGCGGGGCTGTAGAGAACAAATTCCCCCATCCCCTTTCTCTTAAAAAAGACAATATTAAAATGAGACGGCAGGCCGAATTCGGGCTTTCCCTCATAGGACCATATCCTTGCAGGATGAACACTGCTTTCGACTTCGTATCTTCCGATATCCAAAGGCGGGCCCAGAATAATATAGATTCTCGCCTGGTCTGTCTGCCATCCGGGCCTTGTTGTCCCCCTGCCAAAATACTCATTTGCGTATGCAATTCTTCGATAGTGCTCTTCCTTGAATTCATTTTCAGGAGTCCCTGTAGTCGGATCTCTTTGCTTCCAAAAAGCTTTGATAAAGACATCCCTTTCTTTATCAGACTCAAGCTGAAGAAAAATCTCTTTCTCCTTTGGAGTTATGATGTATATCACATCCTTTTCCAGCCAGTCTTTATGGTGTTGAGGCATGCTCCTCAGGGATTTCTCCTGCTTATCCAAGCCGACACCGGGAATGGCTGTGAGTGACAGCAACAACAGGAATATAATCGCTAACCGATGCATCTGTCCTCACAAGTCAACATCTATTCGTTCCTTCACGGAATCCCGCAGTTCTTGCTTGAGCCTCTCGATCACCCTTTTGACTTCCTGTATGTCCTTTCCATATTTCTGGGGCGAAGCTGTCTTGACAAACAACTCGAAAAAGTGGAGAGCTTTTTGTTTCTGGCCTAGCCGAAAATAAACCTCGCCCAGATTGTAAAGAGTATCTGTCTGGTGAAGATCAATCTCCAGAGATTTTTCCCAGCTCTGGAGAGCCTCTTTTATGAATCCCTGCCGGTAATAAACCAGGCCAAGGCCGTTAAAGGCAGAAGCCAGACGATCATCCAGTGAGATTGACTTTTTGTACTCATCAGCAGCCAAATCATATTTTTCTTGGGCAAGATAGCAGTTCCCCAGATTATTCATGGCCATGGCATAACTGCTGTCCAGGGAAATGGATTTTTTGAATGAACTAACCGCTTTCTCAATCTGGCTGGTTTTATAATAACTGACTCCCAGATAATTGTGGGCCTCAGCATAATTCTCATCTTGTTCAACAACTCTTTCCAATATTGCTATGGATTTCTCAAGCTTCCCGGATTCCTGGTAGTACAGCCCTAACCTGGCCAGGAGAGAATTACTGACAAAATTCAGCTTCACAGCTTTTTCTAATAAAGCTACAGCTTCATGTGTTTGGCCCATCTTGTACAAGTTATAGGAAGCATACTCATAGGCCATGATGAAATTGGGCTGTTTCTTGAGAACCTGGTCATACAAGCGGCTTGCCAATTCCAGGCTTCCCTTCCCTGACGCAATGATAGCCTCGTTAAACAGATTATCTAATTCGATTTTCGTCTTGGGATCTGGTCTCTCTTTTTCACTCCCGAGGCTTCTTCCGGAGATATAACCAAGGGACATAAGTTTTCTTCTGGTGTCTTCATCCATTTTGGCCTTAAATACATAGGAAGATAGAGATGAAGAATTGTTCTTAATCATATCTTGCAATTCTTCTTTAAAACGCTTTACAATTTCAGGCCTTTCGTTCAGGATATTGTCTTTTTCTTCAGGGTCACTCAAGAGGTCGTAGAGCTCCGAGATGGGCGCATCGATATATTTCCACTCCTTGGTGCGTATGCCCTGAAGAGGCGCCCAGTTGCGAGACATCATGGCTGCTACCGATTCGATGTAACAATTTTTATCAGGAAGGGACTTTCCCTCAAATATAAGGAGTTTAAGAGACCTGCCCTGCACATCCGGAACAGGATCCCAGCCCATTAAATCTAGAATAGTGGGCATGACGTCAATAAGGCCTACTTGATCAGGAACAACCGTATTTCCAGGCAGAATTTTAGGACAGTAGAAAATCAAAGGCACTCTCAAAGTCGAATCATAAATAAAAATTCCGTGTGTTTCTTCATTGTGTTCCCCTAATCCCTCTCCGTGGTCAGCAGTCAGAACAATTAGAGTCTTCTCGATCAATTTGAGTTGATCCAATCTCTCTAAAAGTTTTCCTATAACATGGTCTGTATAAGATATCTCTCCGTCATATTCCTGCCCGGCATATTCCTGGTCGTAGGGAGAAGGAGGTTCATAAGGAGCATGCGGATCAAAGTAATGAACCCAAGCAAAAAATCTTCTTTCTTTGTTTTTGGCAATCCATTCGAGAGCTTTCCTATTCACCTCTCCGGCCTTTCTCTCCACAAATGAAAGGTCTCTGACCACGTTTTTGCTGCCGTACAAATCATCATAGGTATCAAAACCTTTATCTAATCCGAATCGTGAATCCAGGGGAAAAGCACCCACAAATGCTGCCGTCTGGTATCCCCTTTTTTTCAATATCTCAGCCAAAGTGATATTAAAAGCAGGCAGACGGTACCCGTTGTCCCGGACCCCGTGAAATATGGGGAGATTCCCGGTGAACAGCGAACAGTGGGAAGGGAGAGTGAGCGGAACATGACAGAACGCCCGAGTAAACAACACCCCCTTCCGACCCAGACCATCAATTTGGGAAGTCTTAATTTTGTCATACCCGTAGATCCCTGTGTGGTCGGCTCTCAGCGTGTCCACGGTGATAACCAGAAGGTTAAGCTCTTCTTCCTCAGCTGAGAGGGCGGGAATATTCCCTAGAATGAGAATCAAGACAGTCAGGCAGGAGAGAGCGCCTGTTGCGAAATGTCTGTTCTTTTTCATATCCGGAAATTGGCTCAAGGTATAAAAATATCACATATTAAAAAAAAGGGAAACTCTTCCGAGTCCCCCTTTTAGCTGTTTCAGCTTCTACATCAGCGGTGAGTTAGAATGTCCACTTAACTCCCAATCTCAGGATTCTTGGAGCCAAGACGGTGTAAATACTCTGATAGCCTGACCAGGATTCCTCATCCCAATCCAACGTTGTCACCGCGTTGAAGATATTGAATATGTCTGCTATAAACTCCAGCGTTCCGTACTTTCCAAACCTGAAGATCTTGCTTGCTCGAAAGTCAAGAATTGTCAAATCCGAAGATCTTTCACTGCCGTATTTTTGGGTATCCACGTTGATTCTTCCTTGATTCAATTCACTGTAGCTGAAATACCTCTGCGAAGGAAGACCGGAACGGTAATTGAAGAAACCGCCGACGGTGAATCCCCAGGGAAGCTCCCAACTACCGCTAACCTTCACTATCCAGGGGGAATCATTCCAATCAGGAACATCGTCATTAAATTCCCTGTTATTCGGGTTATTTACAGCTTCAATAGGAAGCTTTACATTTGTTTTTCCGTATGACACTGAAGCCATCAACTGCCATTTATCCGCATATTTTTTCGTTAAGACGAATTCAATTCCTCTGTAGGAAGTCTTGTAGCCCTTTTGCTCGGTAATGTAGTAGTCGATTACTCCAACCTTGTCCTCATCCAGGTTGTAAACAGTGATATTTCCGCCGTCATCAGAAGTCCCATAATCTCCATCAGGACCAGGGTCTTGGGCTGTTACCGGAGTATAATCTGTCACAGGGTCGATAGCTCGATTGTCTTGCCAGAAAAATCTATTGTTCTGTCGGAGGATGAAGTTTAGACTTACTCCTACATTCGGAGCTAGTCTTTCCTCAAAACTAAATGTTGCCTCATCGGTGTAAGGGGATTTCAGATTCGGATCAATTTCATATTTTCCGGCGATGTCTGTGTATCTAATGCTGCCCAGTTCATCAGGTTGAGCAATTGCATCGCCATTGTCATCATCCCACGAGTAATCAACCTCCCAGTAGCTGGTTTCAATAATCCTAAATGCAGGGTCATAGTTGACCTGGTAGGAATACCGGGCGAAAAAGGCTTTTAAGATAGTGTTGCTGTCATTGAACAGATCATAGGTAAAACCTATTCGTGGATATAGAGTATTCCATGAAACGACATTTTTCTTATCCGGCGCGTGCAAAGCCACCGGCTCTCCGGTTCTCTGCGTGTAATAATCCGTCCATTGATTTCCAGAGACAGAGGTTTCGCCTGTGTGCATATGGGTGCTGTCAAACCTTAATCCCAAATTCACGGTGAGGTGTTTCTTCAAGGAAAAGATGTCTTGCAGATAAGCAGAATAAATCTCATTGGTCTGAGCCCATTTTATCTCTCTGAATGTCCAGATTCTATAGGATCCTGTCCTGTCCGGATAGTCAAAATAGAGCGTGTGGTTACCTGGAAATTTTCGTGACGTATGAAACGGGGTCTGCTGGTATTCAAAACCCACTTTAAGTTCATGGTCCCCGCCAAGAAAATCGTCTTTGAAATAGTCCGCATATCCCGTTAAGGCATATCTATCACTGTAATACCAAGTGTATTGATAATATGCGTCCTCGTACATCCTTCTGTACGGCTCTGAATAATAGATTAAAACAGCTGGATCGTTCATATCGACTGAATCCTGAGGAGCTAGCTGATAGAACATGTTGTAAAATCCGAATTTGAAACTCATAAGGAGATTTGAGCTGAGTGTCCAGGTGTCTTCAAAATGATAAAACCAGGAGGGGGAGTCCTGAAAAGCGGTAGTCTCAGGAGGTCGTCGGGGGCCTGCCGATCTATTAGGCATGGCCTTGGCATCATAGTTTACCCATCCCATAAACCTGTTGTTGTCCGCTATTTGCCAGGTTAGCTTACCGGTCCAATGCATTAAGTCGGAATACTCCGTTCCGGGCTGGCCGTCCACTTCATAGCCAATGATGAAACGGTTGATTTCTGTTCTGCGTAAAGCCGTGTAGAACCAGAGCTTGTCTTTCAGGATAGGGCCTCCAAGGTCAAGGCCGTAGTCATAGAGATAATCTGTTGGATTGCCAAATCCCACATCTTCATATTCTGGCTCGTCGGGAATATTATTGGCCTGCAGACTTTCCGTCTCTCCATACAGAGTGATTCCTCCACTGAAATTGTTTCCTCCGGACTTTGTGATCATGTTTAAAGCAACCCCGCCGCTCTGAATATCTACGGCATGGGCGCCCGTTTCGACCGAGATCTCTTCGAAAGAATCGAAATCGAAGTACATGGCCGTGGCACCGGCAGCCGCTGCATCCGTCACCTGAATTCCATCCAGATTGTACTGGGTTTGGTTGGATATTGTACCGTGGGCATAGCCTCTGCTCTGCTGGCCGCTTGTGCTTCCGCCTATGTTTTGCTGGTTCATGACCATTCCGGGTGTCATCTCCATAATCACCCACGGGTCGCGGGCACTGGGAATCTTCTGCAGCATATCCTTGGTGAAGCTGGTGCTTATTGTGCTGGATTTCACGTCTATGACAGGTGCTTCTCCGACAACCGTTACAGTCTCTTCTATAGTAGACATTTCCAGGATTGCCCTAACGGTAGTGGTTTTTCTGAGGGCTACCTTTACATCTTTCTTCACCAGAGTCGTGAATCCCTGGAGTTCAAATGTTACTTCATAGCTTCCTACAGTCAGCAATACAAACCGGCAGGTTCCGCTACCGGTGGTAACCGCCGACTGTGTTCCTTTGATTAAAGCTTCGCTTCTTATGGTGACATTAACACCGGGCAGAGGATTTCCTTCGTTATCCAGAACCTTGCCGGTAATGGCTCCAGTCTGTAGGTTGTCCTGTGCTCCCAACAGAGCCGTAAAAAGAAATAAAAAGAGAATTAAAGAACCGAATGTTTTGTTCCTCATATTACCTCCTGTTGATAAAAAATAATTGAACAATAAAAATAATGGTGTGATTTTTCTCTCTTCCCTCTTCCCCAGACGAGTAAAGAAAAAATAATTTCATTATAAAAATTTTATGAAATATATATTTCGATGTCAAGCGGTTTTTTATTTAACTTTTTAATTTAAATCTCACTTTGCAGACTCTTAAGTCTCTGTATATAGGAACATCTATATGGCCAGTCATTATGGCAATCAAAAGATGTAGGATATTAACAATTTTATTGAAGTGAAGCTAAGCTTTTGAAAATGAACAATACTAAGAGTAATATTCTTTACTAAAAATTTTAAGGATTAGCTTTGAATTGTTAGCTATCTTATTTTTATTAAAAAGAGCAAGCTCTGTCGAAATGGCATTGAGTATCATCGATATAGCGGAAAGAGAGTTTGTGAAGAATAAATTTTTCGTTTTGACTATAAGATAGGCATGGCTCCATCTCACAATGGGAGAAGTGGGCGTGTTTGTGATGCCCAGGCACCGGATATTTCTTTGGTAACAGAATTTTAAAGCATCAACGGTTTCTCTTGAATAGGGAGGAAAAGATAAAGCCAGGACCAAATCATTTTTATTTAAATTGATCAGGCGCTCTATAAAGGAATGCTCATCTTTACTGCAAGCATGGGCTTTTATTCCAGCCTGATTAAAGAGATAAGCAGTAATTCTAGCCATTAAAGAGCTGACTCCGAGTCCGATGGTATAAACATGTTCTGAACTACGAATCAATCTAATGAATTCTCCAAATTGTTCAGGATCAATCTGGTTAATAGTCTGGTTTATATTTTCTACTTCTTGTTTAGCAACCCGAAGTACCGTAGAAATCTGGTTCTTTCCCCGAGACATGAGCTTAAATCTATCCTCTGCCATCATTTTTTCTTTAGCTTCTGTGATCACCTGGGATTTTAGATGCTGAAAGCCTCTAAATCTCAGGTGTTGGGCAAATCTTACAATTGTTGCTTCGCTCACTCTTGTATTTTTTGATAACTCTTTGCCAGATAGAGCAAAGATTGTTTGCTGATTTTGAATGATATAATCAGCCACTATCTTCTCTTTTTTGGACAATTCTTGATATTTTTGAATTATCCTTTTTTTTAGTTTTAAATCTTTCTCCATGTTTTGCATATTTTTAGTCCCTTATTTTTAAGTTAAAGCTTTAAAATAAAAAAAGAATATATGTCGCACCTTAATCATTAAGAATGAGAAAAAGAAAATATGAACAAAATTTCTTTCCTATAAGTTTTTATTTTACTAGGTTCTTAGTCTTTAAATCAAACTTATCTCCCGGCTTCAATATATACATGATTATGTGAAATCCGCTTAGGGTATGAGAAGGCAAAATATTGATTTTTGCCTTGGTGGCATCATACACAACAACATTTTGTTCGCCAATCACCTCAAAGGTTTCACCTGGCTTTACGATTATAGCTGTCGACTCATCTATACCAATACCCAGAAGCTCTGGATATTCAGCGACCAAACTGATAAGGCGATTGTATCTTTTCCTAGTAACAAAATGCTGATCAATGATAGCGGTCTTAATGAACCCGAAGCCCGGAGTAACCACAATATTGTCGGCTTGGATCTTCTCGAATGCGTGGCCTTCCTCGACTTTTCTCTTCTCATCGCCTGTAATCATCATTTCGCTCATTACCGCTGCTCCAGCACTTGTCCCTCCAATAATTCCTCCCTCTTCATAGATTTTAAGGAGTCTTTGGTGAATGGGTGTATTGGCGAGGACTGCTGTCAACCGGCTCTGGTCTCCTCCCGTAAAGTAGACGCAACTTACCTTATCGAGGATCTTAGCATTTTCCTCTTTCAAGGCTTGTTCTCGATTCAAGACGTGATATTCCACATCTTGAACTCCAAAATTTTTAAACTCCTCCACCATGCTCTGTCCCGCTTCTTCTGGCTCGCTACTAGCCATAGGGAATATGACTGTTTTTCCATTGGAAGACTGTTTGGACAACTCAACAAATTTTTTCATCATCGTAACTGACCGATGACCGCCCCCTATGATGAAGAGATAGCCCTCGGCTTTTTTGAATGCGTGGAGAGGAGCAGAAAAAATGAAAGATAAGCATACTAAAATGAATAAAGTTTTTCTCACTGGATGCCTCCTCATAATTTTAAAAGCTTTAAAATTTTCTAAGAAACCTTTATCTTGATGGATCGCTTGTCATTACTATGGAAACTCTGGTCACTGTTGTAAATACGGACAAAGCATTTGTCTTTGTCCACACTGTTTCTTTCCGGTTAAAATATTATAATATATTTAAAACAGAAATTTCAAATAAATTTTTTTATGCAATATTTATTTCATTTTTGGGCTGAGAATACAGTTCATGCGAGTTGACTCGTGAATAATCGTGAATAATTCAGTTTTAATTGTTAAACACTATTCCCATAATCATATTTAAATTATAAAATGCATACTTACAAAATTTGGAGGATTCATTATGCAAAAAAAATCAGGCTTCAAAATGCCGCACACTCTGGTTTTGATCTACATGCTGGTGATCGCCGTGTATGTTCTGAGTCTTATGATTCCATCGGGAGAATTCAAACGCTCGGAAAAATCATTCCAAGGCCAAATCAAGCTAATTACCGTTCCCGGCACATATACCAAGATAGAAAAGAAATCCTTGGGTCCCCAATGGCTCCTCATTGCTCCCATCCGTGGCTTCCAGGATGGAGCCCTCATCATATTCCTGATCTTTATCTTCGGAGGAACTTTTTCCATCTTAGGAAAAACCGGGGCCATTGAATCGGGCATTCAAAGACTTGCAAGATTCTTTTCCAGAAACCGGAAGTCACAAAAAATCGTGATCCCAGTTTTGATGGTAGTATTTTCCCTGGCAGGGGGCGTTTATGGAATGGCTGAAGAGTCGATCCCCTTTGTGCTGATATTCATTCCTCTGGCCCTATCTCTCGGGTACGATTCCATCGTCGGGGTCGCCATACCCTTCCTTGCCTCGGCGGTGGGTTTCGCCGCTGCTTTTTTCAATCCCTTCACTGTCGGAATCGCCCAGGGATTTTCTGATCTTCCTCTTTACTCGGGTCTGGCTTACCGGTTGATTCTCTGGGTGATAGGTACAACTATTGCTATCGTTTTTGTGGTGATCTACGCTGAAAAAATTAGGAAATTCCCGAAAAAAAGCCCTGTCTATGAGCTCGACAGAACCAGAAATTACTCAGCTGCCAGAGCTCAGTCCAAGGAACTGCCTTGGGGCGTTTCGCAGAAAATCGTTATATGCATCTTGTTCGGGGGGATCGCGCTGCTAATCTATGGAATTCTCGCCAAAGCCTGGTACATGGAAGAAATCGCTGCGCTTTTCCTTGGCATCGGTATAATCTCAGGCTTCATTGCCCGGATATCTCCATCCGAGATTGCCACGAGTTTCATCGCCGGGGCCAAAGACGTCATGAATGTGACCTTGATCATAGCCGGAGGCAGAGCCATCCTGATTATTCTGAATGAAGCCGTTGTGCTGGATACAATCCTTAAGTTCGCAGCCGGATTGATTTCCGTTGTTCCCCATATTATGACAGCCCACATGATGTTCTTTACTCAAGCGATAATCAATTTCTTCGTCCATTCTGGAACTGCCCAGGCTGCTCTCACAATGCCGGTCATGGCCCCTTTGAGTGATCTAGTGGGGATCACGAGACAAACCACTGTTCTGGCTTTTCAAATGTGTGAGGTAATTAATCCCATCCTGCCGACATCGGCGGTAACTATGGGAGTTCTGGGAGTAGCCAAAATCCCATGGGAAAAATGGGCCAAATGGTTTCTGCCGCTGATGATAATCCTGATCGTATACAGCCTTATCTCACTAGTTCCCCCGATTCTTATACATTGGGGTCCATTTTAAAGACCCCCGGTCTGGCATTTCCGGAGTAGAACTGCGCCAAATATGTGCCAAATTCGATTGAATTGCGCTGAAAGCTATTAGGATTGAAAGGAAAGCTAAACGGAAAAGCCCCTTTTCCCCTGGTAATGAGGGGAAATCTCTGGTGTGCTCTCAGCCTTAAAGGTCAGTTTGAGGTGGTCGATAATCTTGTCTATGACTTTATAATCTTCTATAAATTAGAGATAATACGCATCTGCCCACCGCATTTTGGACATATTAGAGGGTCGGTTTCATATTTAGGTGAACTATACAGGGTAAATTTACTTTTGAAGCAAGTTCTTCAAAGGATAATCGTACTCCTAAACAATCAAAGCCTATAGATTTAGCAACTTTGATCAGATTCAGTAGAATAATCCCTTTCTCTTAGTAGAATATAATGAGATCCAAAGCGGAAGGCAGAGATACCGCTTGATCGACACTGACCTACTCATGGAACTCCTCCAAATTAAAAGTCTGGAAGAGTTTAAATCATCATATAAGGAATGGATAGAATCCAGATTGGTTTCTATAAATATGGAGCGAGAGGGACTATGGACGGAAAATGTCGCAGTAGGCACTAAGGATTTTGTGGAAAAAATGAAAGCAGAGTTGGGCATCAAAGTATATAATAGAAAAATCAAAGAATTAAAAGGAACTTTTGTACTTAAAGAACAGGCAAATCCTTACAAGCTGTTTTCTCAAGGAAAAGTAGCAATTTAAGCTAAAATAGCAAGGTGATTCTGCATCTATCTCTTATATAATTTATTGCTTGCCACAGCCAAGCCCCAGTCTCCCACGCCCTCGGCTTCTTCCTTTGTGGGAGCTTTGACTTTGCTGTGGACCGAAAAGCCTGAGTAGCGCCACACCATGATCTTCTCCACCATGGACTGAAAGATTAGATTCTTCTGAAGGAGAAGATAAAAGACCTCGCGGGCAAACATCTGAGCCAGGAGGCCGTCAGAGAAAGCAGAGACATGATGGAAGCGGCCATCGTAATCCTTGCCTCCTTCAGTGACCAAGAGGTGGGCATGGGAGTGAAAATTGATTTTCTGCCCGAAGGTCTGGATGCAGGCCCCTACCCAAGGGAAAAGCTCAGTGTGGGTGACTGCCTGGAAGTACAGCAGGAGGGTTCGCACCGCTGCATGACAGAGTTTGTCCAGAAGCCGTTTGTATTTAAAGAATATGCGCAGCATCTTTGATTTTCCTTGCTGTTCGATTAAATGCTTATGATGGAATTCCTTATGGACTATTTTGGACATCCGGCTTTTGCAGAATAGAACTCGCTACAAGATTTTTGCCTACCTTTTCTAAGAGCGATCAATTCTTCGTCATTTTTCCCAAGTTGCCTGGTAGCGGCAGAGGAGGTGATATCCCTCTTCATTTTCTTCGAGAGTATAAAGTTTAGAGCCTTTCCACTTGAATGAAAGCCCATAGCTTTCGCAGCGACTGATAAACCGGCCTTCAGAGTCGAAAACATCGAGGATGTAGGCGACTTTCTCGGTTCCTTTTTCATATGTACGCACAAAGAGGCGATTGTCTTCATCTAAGAAGACATAGCTGAAAGGAGGATAGTTTTTTGGGAATACAAGATTTTCTTTGATATTGATTCCTGGAGTTTCAGGGATTTTCTTAATCATCTCTTCTTTATCGTCCTGGGTGATCCGCACGGGGTCGTACTTTTTCTGGACGATTTTGAACAGTTTACCCTCGGGAGTATAGAATTTGATTTTATATTCGTCATTCCGCCCGTAGATAATATTCGAGCGGTTGTCAAATTGGTAGACGGAAGTGATTTCGAAGGGATTGATTTTTTTTCCGGAAAAAGGCGATGGCATACTTAAGCGGTCAATCTTGAACAGGGGTTCGAACTTTGTATCATATTTTATAATATCCAAATGTATCTGATTCTCCGCGAAACTTAATTCCCGGCCAAGGAAATTCCCTTGTTTGTCCATTAGAATGTTTATGAGACTCAGCTTTTTCGAATAGGAAACCTCCCGAAGAAATTGACTATCCAACGTAAAAAATATCAATTTCCGATTTCCAGAATCCTCAATCATTAATTCTCGCTGAGGAGTCAGTTGGAATCCGGTGGGCATATTCCATTCTCCTGGTCCCTGGCCTTCTTTACCGAAAGCACCGTGAAACTTCCCTGAAGAATCGAACATCTTGACATTTTTCTCTTTAAAATCGAGAACGAAGATACGACCATCATCAGCAATATCAAAGCCGGCGACTTGAGCAAAGTAACTCCCTGTATCATCTTTTTCTCCTATCGTAAGCTCTTTTTGGAGAAGAAGCTTTGAGGGAGTCCCTTTGAGAAGCACTGGCTTTTTTTTGTTTTCGATGACCTTGACATCCCCAACCACTTGTATTTTCTGAATGAAAGCTATTCCTTGAATATTTAATAATATGATTCCGATAAATTCCAGAATAAATACACGCAAACACAAACCTTTTCTCATTCTTTCCTTCTTAATAAGATGACCGAGACGAACTCTATCGGATAAGACCTTTTCCTTTTATTTATTATTTCGGTTCTGAAGAGCTCCAATAAGGAAAATCCATATGAATTCATCCGCACCCATGATTGTCTTTTCTTCTTTTTTTGTGATAGCGCCTCCTCCAGGCTCGCTTTCCTCAATTGGATTAAGTTCCTCCACCGAGGTTATTTCGACTTTCGACTCCTTCCGAAAAATAAGACCCCCCGTGGAGGCACAGCTTCCAGCTAGAAGGCAAAGGATCAAAATAACGGCAAAAGGTTTCATTTTTGTTTCTCCCTTATTTTCATTATCCAGGCTTCGTATTTCTTTTTAAAATATTCTCGCTCGGAAAGCTTTCTCGCTTCATGGATGAAGTCAAGAGCCTTTTCATGATTCCCCTTCTCATATTCTATCTCAGCCAGAACATCAAGGCAAAAGGGGTTTGCTGGTTCCTTTTCAAAGGCTTGCTGGGCGTACTTCTCGGCCTCTCCAAAAGACCCCGCTTTAAGAAGGGTAAATGCCAGACTATAAAGATACATTGATCTCTCGGCCTTCCTTAGGGCTTTCTTCCAGTAGCGCAGGGATTCCTCAAAATTTCCCCTTCTGAACAAGGCCCTTGCCATATCCCGATAGAATACCTCGCTCTCTTTGTATTCCTCTTTTACCAAAGAGTCATTCTTGACAACTACTTCCGTCCATCTTTCCTCTCCCTTGAAGTTCCAGAGCTCCAGAAAATCTTTCTCTTTGGCCCGAAGGGCCTTTCCTAAAAGTGGGTCCTGGAAGACAATCAAATCTTCCTCATAGCCAATGACCAGCCGAAAATGCCCTTTGTCTACTTCTTTAGAGACTTTTTGAAAAACAACGACAGGTATCCCCCGGGAGACAAAATCCTTTAAAACGTCCAAATCACCCTTGAAAGAGTAACTCTTGAGACCTTTTTCTCGTGGATAAAAGACCATCTCCGAAAGCTTGACCACCTTCTCTTTCTTATTGAAAGTCGCCTCAGCAATCTGCTTCTGCTTTTCGTTGATGCCGTTCATATACAGAACAGTCCTTAAAACAGCTGGCCCACACCATTCCCTTTTCTTCTGCTTATGGAATTTAATCCCATTAAGAATAATACCTTTTTTGGTGGTTTTCACTTTGACTTTCTGCGCTGAGATTCCCTCAACAAAGGGTGAAGCCAATAGAGCCAAAACAAGAATTGCGATTATCCTTTTCTTTTTCATCCCTTTCTCATTTGAAAAATTTCATCAAGAAAGCATTCTCTTCTCTTTTTATCCACTTGCAATTCTTAAAATAGAGATAGGAATTTCTTTTTTTATTCATGACGATTTTCTCTAAATTTCATCAAATTTCCACCCTTTGAGCTGCTTCATTAACAATAATACATAGAAAAAACATATCCTGTCAACAAGAAGTCCGCAAGAAATAGAGAATTTCAATACCGTCCTCTCCGGATGACGCTGACTATATACCCTGCCCATGGCAGAGATTGTGATTCAAGAAACACGCCAAAAGGGGTAGCTGCCTTGTATTCCCCTGTAAGCAGCTAAGCTAGGCTGCAGTCTCTGCTATATATTCATGAATCGCAGGAAATCAAAGGCTTTCCGATAACAGCTTTGCTTCACTCAAATTGAATCATAGCTTTTACAACACCATCACGGTAATCTGCAGCCAGTTCAAAGGCCTCTCCCGACTTTTCCAGGGAAAAACTGTGCGTTGCCATAAAACCTACATCAACCCGCCTTGTCTCAACGAGATCGATTGCAGTCTGAATACAATCGTTCTGTCTGCGGACATTCTGAATACAGATTTCCTTCCGCCGCATCTTATGAACATCAAAAGATATCCGCTCAAGCTCAGGAATGCCCAGGATCATAAGCTTCCCTCCGGGTTTCAATAATTCTACTGCCTGATCGACAGCAGCCTGGTCTCCGCAGCACTCAAATACTGCATCCAGTAAATCAGGCTCTCTTGCCTTAATATCTTCAACTACATCGATTTTGTCTGTATTACCTGCCCAGGATGCTCCGGCGTTCCTTGCAGCATCAAGTCGTTCATCAATTTTATCGGTCATATAGACAGATCTGATCCCAGATGCCCTGGCGGCAAGCAGCACACTTAATCCGATAGGCCCGGAACCGAGAATACCTGCTGCCTTTACTCCTGTTTTATTCAACAATTTGACCGAATAAACACCAATCGATAAAGGCTCTATTAAAGCACCTTGTTTCAGCGTTGTGTCTTCTCTAATCTTATAGCAGTTCTCCTCTGGTACAACGATAAATTCTGACAGGCAGCCTTCCATTTGTCCCGGACAGCCCAGGAAAAGAAGATTTTCGCATGTATTAGGCCTGCCCATCAGACACTGACTGCACATTCCGCAGGATATTGCGGGATCTACGACAACACGGTCTCCACGCTTTAGGTGTGTCACTCCGGCTCCGGTTTTTTCTACAGCTGCTGCACATTCGTGCCCGACAATAAACGGATATTCTACAGTTTGGTCACCGATTCGGCCCGATAAATAATAATGAAGATCAGAGCCGCATATTCCAACAGCACCCGGCTTAAGCAGGACATCCGTGTCTTTTTTAAGCTGCGGACAAGGAACCTCCTTCAATTCAATGCTTCTAATACCAGTTAAAACTGCGGCCTTCACTGACTGCCAGTCTCCATTCCAGAATTCAATACTATAAAATCATTCATGCTTTCCTGAACGGATTTTCATTCTTATACAGCATGCCTTCAGGCTGATTAAAATAAATATCATTAACACCCAGCATCCTGACCGCTGCAAAAAGCGCCTTCCCGGCATGTTTAAAAGCGACTCCGGCATGATGAGGAAAGCCTTTTTCAATAAGGACATTGCGGTAAAAGCGCCCCATTTCTTCCACGGCAAATACTCCTATACTGCCAAACGACCTTGGATCAACATCAAGCACTTCACCCTCTGCAACATACGAACAAAGAGTTGCATCTGCTGCGGACTGCAGCCGGAAAAGAGTAATATCTCCCGGTCTTATTCTCCCTTCAAGCGTTCCTCTTGTAATCATCGGGTCTCTGCCAGACTCTAAAAGTCGATTCATGATGAGTTGATATTTCATTTCAAAATTCATCATGCATGAAGAAGCTGTATTTCCGCAGTGAAATCCCATAAAAAGGTCATCCGGCTTATATCTTCCGATTGTGTCTTTTGCCTCCTCATACATATCGTAAGGTACGCTGTTATTTATATCGAGGAGTGTCGCAGGAAGCTCTGTTGCACATGTGGCTGTATACTCGCTTAAAGCCCCATAAATATCTACTTCGCAGGAAACAGGAATGCCCCGGGAGGCAAGACGAGAATTTACATAACAGGGAACAAATCCGAAATAGCTCTCAAAAGCAGGCCAGCACTTATTTGCAAAAACTGCATATTCTGAAGCTCCAAGATTTTCATCCATAAACCTGATCAAAGCTATCTCATACTGAGCAAGTTTCTCAAGAAGGTCAGGATAATTATTCCCTTTCCCAAGTTCCTCTGCCATATCTTCAGCAACTGTTTTAACAGCAGGGTCATTACCTGCAGATTTGTAAATATCATAGAGATCCAGTTCGCTGTTTTCCATTACCTCGACTCCAATATCATAGAGCGGTTTAATGGGAGCATTGCATGCGACGAAATCTTGAGGCCGGGGGCCAAAAGAGAATATCTTTAATTTTTTTAAACCGAGTATGACCCTTGCAACAGGAAGAAATTCCCTGATCATATCTGCTACTTCTGAGGCTGTGCCTACAGGATATTCCGGAATATAAGGCCTGAGATGCCTCAGCCTGAAATTGTAAGATGTATTTAACAAACCACAGTATGCATCTCCTCTTCCCTCAATTAAATTCTCTTTTGTTTCTTCTGCAGCAGCGACAATCATGACAGGACCGTCAAATTTTTGTGCAAGAATTGTTGTCGGCCCTTCCGGACCGAAATTCCCAAGAAAAATAACAAGAGCATTAATATTCTTCCGCCTTATCTCTTCGAGAGCTTTCAGTGTGTCTTTTTCATTTTCAACAATTGTTTCAATCCCTGTAATCTCAACATTCTTTGCTCTACACTCTTCAATGACTCTTGCCTTCCTATCATTCGACAGGTCTTGTGGAAAACAGTCTCTGCTTACAGCCGCGATTCCCAGGTTAATCTTTGGTATGTTATTCATTTTTTATCCCCCTCGTTTTCCTGCCCGTAATAAGCATCCGGACCGTGCTTTCTTTGATAATGCTTATGCAAAATATATTCCGGTAGTCTGTCACTCTGTGGATTGAGCAGCATGGTCCCAAGTGCCATTTTTGCGACTTTTTCTAATGCAACATTATTCATCACGGCTTCTTCAGGTGTTTTCCCCCAAGAAAACACACCATGGCCAGCAACAAGAACAGCAGGCATTTCCAAAGGATTCAATTTGGCAAAACGTTCGACAATGACCTTTCCTGTATTCCTCTCATAGCCTTTTTTAACTTCCTTCTCAGTCAGGAACCTTGTTAAAGGAATATCTCCTTTGAAATGATCGGCATGAGTAGTCCCAAAACAAGGGATTTCCATGCAAGCCTGTGCAAAAATAGATGCATATTCACTGTGTGTGTGAGCCACTCCAGTTATGTTTTCGAATTCTTTATATATTTCAAGATGAGTAGGAGTATCCGAAGAAGGATTCAACTTGCCTTCGACGACATTTCCTTTTAAATCAAGCACTACCAGTTCTGACGGCTGCAATTCTATATAAGATATCCCGCTCGGTTTGATTACAACTAATTCTTTCTCCCGGTCATATCCACTGACATTTCCCCAAGTTAAAGCCACTAAACGATATTTGACAAGATCTAAGTTTGCCCGCCAGACCTTTTCCTTTAATTCGGTTAACATCAATTCTCTCTCCTCTGTTTACCGCGGATGGCAAGCAGATCCTTCATGATATTATACATGCTTCCCGACCATTGTGTTGTACCGAATGAATCATGCAGTTGGCAGTACAAATTGTACAATTCTCGATATACCAGATTATTTCCATGGTCCGGTTCATACACTTCTTTTACTCCGGTTATCGCTTTCTGAGCTTCTTCAACACTTGAAAATCCACCTTCCTCTTTGGAAGCCACAGCCCCAAAAATCGCAGCACCCAAAGCACAGGTTTGATCGCTTGCGGATACTTTCATCGGGCGTCCCGTTATATCCGCATATATCTGCATCAAAAAAGGGCTTTTAGAAGCCAACCCTCCGCAGTTAACAATCTCCTTGACCTGCACCCCGTATTCTTCAATACGATTTATTATGGTAAGCGCTCCAAATGCGGTAGCTTCAATCAATGCTCGATAAATCTCGTGTGCCTGTGTCTGCAGCGTTTGCCCTATAACAAGACCGCTCAGGAGAACATCCACAAGAATTGTTCTGTTCCCATTATTCCAATCCAATGCAAGCAGGCCGTGCTCACCAGGCCTCTGTTTTGCAGCTTCAAGCTCCAGGTTTTTAAACTTCTCATCGATTGTTTTTCCATATTTATCAGGGGCAAGCTGATGAACAAACCATAAAAATATATCCCCCACAGCAGACTGCCCTGCCTCGATTCCAAAATAACCGGGGATAACAGACCCGTCAACAATTCCACATACCCCAGGGATATCTGCAAGTTCTTTACTGTTCGGCCAGACCATTATATCACAGGTGCTTGTGCCGAGTATTTTAACAAGAGTGCCCTCCTTAACTCCTGCTCCAACAGCACCCATATGCGCATCAAAAGCTCCAACTGCAACGGCAATTCCCGGCCTTAATCCCAGCCTTTCTGCCCACTCAGATGAAAGCCGCCCGGCCAATCGATCCGAAGGAACCGCCTCTTCATATAGTCTATCCCGAAGCAGTGCGAGATCCTGAGTCAATGTAGAAAGGAACTCTTTATCCGGCAGTCCTCCGTAAGCATCATTGTACATTGCTTTATGTCCTGCAGCACATACACTCCTGACAATACTGTACGGTCTTGTATCTCCGGCCAAGACCGCCGGAATATAGTCACAGACCTCAACAAAACTATATGCAGAGTCATATACTTCCGGGGAAGAATTTTTACAGTGAAGAATCTTACTCCAGAACCATTCGGATGAATATACTCCGCCTATTCTTGTTAAATACTCCGGCCGCATTTTCTCAGCCAGTTCAGTAATCTGGGCAGCTTCCGCATAGCTTGAATGATCCTTCCAAAGCCAAACCATTGCATCCAAATTATCTTTGAATTCCGGCAATAATCCTAACGGAGTGCCTTCTTTATCGACAGGCATCGGACTGCTTCCTGTCGTATCCACACCAATCCCAATAATATTCCCTGCATCAAAATCCGGAAATTTATTTTCAGCCAGATGGATGGCTTCCCTGACTGAAACACTGATTCCATCCAGATAATCCTGAGGATTCTGCCTCGCAATATTTGGATCGTTCGGGTCAATAAAGATGCCATTCTTACCCGAATGATAGGGAAAAACAGAACTCGAAAGTTCAGTGCCGTCCTCAATATCTACAATCAGCGAACGGCATGAATTCGTCCCAAAATCTAAGCCCAAAGCATATTTCTTCATTCTTTACCTCGGAAAAATCTTTGGCCCTCACTTTGCAACAACCAGTGGGGAAAAGTAAATCAATATAAGCGCTATAATGACAAGAATAACAATAGAAAGAATAACATCTCTCGTATTCCAGCTTGCACGCGACGCTTTCTTATCTTCGGCAACGGTAGTGCTGTAGGTAAGACCCTGTATTTTTTCGTACGATGGGGCCCTTGTAAAAAGGCTGACAGCAACCATCGCAGCAATACAAACCAAAAACAGATACACACAGAAATACAAGAAGTTGATACTAGCAAAAGTGTACAGCCACCCGCTTAAATGTTCCTTGTTTAATTCTGCAACCAACCGCAGCATGCCGATCCCAAAACCGCCGATCAGTGCGGTAAGTGCTCCTGACGAATTAATCCTTTTCCAGAATAAACCCAAAAGAAATACCGAAGCAATAGGCGGAGCAAGATAAGATTGAACGCTCTGTAAATAATGGTATAATTCTCCAGAAATAAATTTCATAAATGGAATCCAGAGAATCCCGCAAATGACGACAACTCCCGTGGCAATGCGTCCCACAAAAACGAGCGATTTCTCGGACGAGCGCGGTTTTATCTTTTTATAGATATCCATTGTAAATAATGTAGAACATGAATTGAATACCGCAGCAAGAGAGCTCATTAGTGCAGCTAGCAGGCCTCCAGCCACAAGCCCTTTAAAGCCTGTCGGAAGAAGTGCCTTTACCATTGCAGGAAAAGCCTGGTCAGATGCAGCAAGATTGAGCTGATTGGTTTTTGTCAGGGCATAGGCAATTACTCCCGGAATAATGAAAATGAAGAATGGAAGGAGTTTCAAGTATGCTGCAAAAATTGTCCCGCGTCTTCCCTGTGTTTCATTTTTTGCCGCTAGAACACGCTGGACAATACATTGATCTGTACACCAGTACCAGACCCCGACGATCGGAGGTGCCAATACCATTCCGAGCCATGGAAAATCCGGATGATTTAACGGCAAAAATAAGTTGACATGATCAGCCCCTACAACAGAAACTAAATTTCCCCATCCTCCAATTTTTATTAACCCCATTATTGTTACTGTTATCGACCCCACAATCAATACTACAGCTTGCAGAGTTTCTGTGTAAACGACTGCCCGCAGTCCCCCCAAAACAGTATATATCCCAGTCAGTATTACTATAATCAAGGCTCCTGTCCAAAATTCAATTCCCAGCAGGGCTTGGAATACTACTCCACCTGCATAAATTGTAACGGATACTTTTGTCAGAACATAAGCAACGAGTGACATTAACGATAAAAACCAGCGTGCTGTCGGAGAATAACGCATCTCCAAAAATTCAGGCATCGTGAAAACTTTACTTCGCATGTAAAATGGGACGAAAACCCATCCCAGAAGAAGAATGACCCAGGCGTGTAATTCGTAATGCCCCATCGCGACCCCGCTTTTTACAGCAGTGCCGGCAAGTCCGACGATGTGTTCAGAACCAATGTTGGATGCAAAAATGGATGCACCAATCACAAACCAACCGATATGCCGGCTTGCTAAGAAATAATCAGTCGTATTTACCTGCTTTTTTCTTATAACCCACCAGGCAATTCCGAAAAGGACTAAAAAATATAATGAAATGATTATCCAGTCAAACAGCTGAAATCCAGACATGAATATTATCCTTTCTTCAAGATTTTTATAATCATATCAAATCTTTTCTTAAATCAAACTTTATCCTGACTCTATCAAACTTCTGCTGTACCTTGCCCCAACCTAATCACTGCGGCAACCGAGGCGTAGGTTAGGTCGGATCGTAAATAATCCAGCTTAATCATTCGATTCTTTACTTTTTTCTTGGAATCCACACTGCCATCTCCCCTGCTCCGCGGTGCCCCCACACATAATAAGGAATCGCTGTAAATTTCTTCCTTAACTGCTTTCCTTCCTTCACACTGTCCAACGCAGCACATTCGCCCTTTATCAGCATAATGCCTCCCAACTTATCACCACAGTATTCAGCCTCAAGAACCGAATCATCAGGCAGAGAAAGCTCAAGCACATGCCCATTATTGTCTGCACCCTCTAAACAGTAAACAACAGGCCCCCTCTCCAAAGCCACTTTCCCTAAGTTTTCCTCCACTTTCTCATTACACAACACTCGCCGAACCTGTATTGGAAATAATATTTCAACCTTATCCCCTTTCTCCCACCTGCGCCGAATACGTGCGAAACCTTTATTTGTATCAATCCTGCATTTTTTACCATTTACCTTGAGAACTACTTCCCCTTTGCTCTTCTCTTTATAGCTGTACAGATCCCCTGGTACAGGATTACCCTGTGACCACCCGGGAATACGTATGTGAAGCGCAAACTTACCGCTGCGTTCCGGATCAACCGCAATCTTTACTGCCCCATCCCAAGGATAGCGCGTTTCCTGCCCTATATTAATCCTGTTCCCATCAATCTCTATCGTGCTGGAGCTTTGAACAAATAGGTTGATATAGATAATATCGCCCTTCTGTGCATAAATATACCCTGGAAATGAAGGTAGGAAGCGAGTTATGTTTCCAGGACAGCAGGCACAGTCGAACCACGGCTTGCGTGTAAGTTCACCCTGGTTAAATTTGTATTTCCCATCAGACTCAAGAGGATTTGGATAAAAGAAACGGTCACCGCTAAGGGACACACCCGAAATTAACCCATTGTATACTATCCTCTCCAGGACATCGATGTACTTTGCATCTCTATGAAGAAGAAAAAGGCGGTGGTTCCACATTGCATTTGCGATGGCTGCACAGGTCTCATTATAGGCAGTGCGATTGGGCA
>Ga0307378_10001993_pt1 | contig 32136 bp, 28 predicted proteins | sample UN1MG_FD_202238 | JGI IMG/M metagenome (GOLD analysis project Ga0307378, IMG submission 202238) | Soil microbial communities from Risofladan, Vaasa, Finland - UN-1 | ecosystem: Environmental > Terrestrial > Soil > Coastal area > Acid sulfate soil | place: Finland: Risofladan, Vaasa | collected... | reverse complement strand
CCCCCGTCGCTCCGGCCCCCGCCCCCCGACGTCCCGCGGCCGATCACCCTTGGCGCCAGCCCTTCCAGAAAAAGCGGACATTCCTACTTTGCGGGAAAGAGGACATTTCTACTTTGCGTTGACACGTTCGCGCCGAACCGGTGACAAAAGGACTGGATGAGGCCACGCAGTGGTCGTTATAATCCTTCGTCACCACGGTGCGGGCCGGTGGAAGGACGATTCCCATGCAATTCGCCAAACTCCAGGGCGCGGGAAACGATTACATCTACGTCAGCGGCTTCGAGACCGAGGTCGCGGCGCCGGAGGACCTGGCGCGTCGGCTGAGCGACCGGCACTTCGGCGTCGGGGCGGACGGCCTGATTCTCGTCCTGCCGCCCGAGGGCGACGCCGACGTCCGCATGCGCATCTTCAACGCGGACGGTTCGGAGGCGGAGATGTGCGGCAATGGGATCCGCGGCGTGGCGCTTTTTGCGGCCGACCGCGGCCTGGTCGGGGGCGATACCGTCCGCGTCGAGACGGAGGCGGGCCTGCGCGAGGTTGCGCTCGAGCGCGATGCCGACGGCCGGATCGTCCGCGCCGGCGTCTCGATGGGCCGGCCCGTCCTCGATGCCGAGCACATCCCCGTGCTCCTGGAGGGCGAGCGCGTCGTGGACGTGCCGCTCCAGGTCGGCGGGCGGACCCTCTGGATGACCTGCGTCTCGATGGGCAACCCCCACGCCGTTTTCTACGTGGACCAGGTTGAGGATTGGCCCCTGGAGACGGTCGGCCCGAAGATTGAGAATCACAAACTCTTTCCCGAGCGCATCAACGCGCACATCGTCGAGGTGGTGTCGCTGGCGGAAGTGCGGATGCGCACCTGGGAGCGCGGGAGCGGCCTGACGCTCGCCTGCGGGACGGGGGCGAGCGCGGTGTGCGTGGCGGGCGTGCTGACCGGCCGGACGGGCCGGCGCATCCTCGCCCACGTGCCGGGCGGAGAGCTCGAGGTGGAATGGCCGTCCGACGGCGCGCCGGTCCGCCTGGCCGGTCCCATCGAGGAAGTGTTCACGGGCGAGTGGCCTGACTGAAGGCGGGCCGTCGTAAAGGGACTGAGCCATGGCGGATTGTGCAAAGCGGTGGTGGGGCCGGCCGGCCGCGGGGCTGGCGCTCCTGGCGGCTCTGGCCGTCCTCGGAGGCTGCGGGCGGGAGGAGCCGGCGGGCAACGTCTTCCGCGGCAACATGAACGCCGAGCCGCAGACGCTCAATCCCCTCTGCTCCAAAGATGTGTATGCGACGATTATTCACGACTATATCTTTGAATCCCTCATCGAGCGCGACCTGGACACGTTGGAGTGGAAAGGGCTGCTGGCGGAGCGGTGGGAGGTTTCGCCGGACGGCAAGGCGTTCACGTTTTATCTCAACCCGAAGGCGCGGTTCTCGGACGGGACCCCCGTGACCGCCGACGACGTGCTCTTCACGGTCGAGACGATCCTGAATCCGGAAATCGATTGCAGCAATCTGCGGTCCTACTACGCCGATCTGGAGCGGTGCGAGAAGGTGGACGACCGGACGGTCCGCTTTGTCTGGAAGAAGCCGTACTTCAAGAGCCTGGAAGTGAGCGGCGCGTTTGCGGGCGTCCTTCCGAAGCACGTCTATGCGTTCGAGACTCCCAAGGCGTTCAACGACTTGAGCGACCGGCTGGTCGGTTCGGGGCGGTACACGTTCCTGCAATGGAAGACCGGCCAGAGCATCGTCCTCGTGCGGAACGAGAACTACTGGGGCGCTCGTCCGGCCATCGAGCGGGTGGAATACCGTTTCATCCTGGAGGACCAGGCGGCGGTGCAGGCGTTCCTGAGCGGGGAACTGGACGAGTTGGCGCTCGCGCCGGAGTGGTGGGTCAAACTGGCCGAACGCCCCGACGCGGGTACGAAGTTCCAGATGTTCCGCTACACCTCGCCGGGGAACGGCTACGGGTACCTGGCCTGGAACAACGCCCGCCCGCTCTTTGCCGACCCGCGCGTCCGGCGGGCGATGACGCACCTGATTGACCGTCCGAAGATTCTGACGCATATCTACAAGGGCATCGGCAAAATCATCACCGGGCCTTTCTGGAACCAGAGCCCGCAATACGACGCCTCGATCCCGCCCTGGCCGTGCGACAGGACGGAGGCGCTGCGGCTCCTGAAGGAGGCCGGCTGGGAGGATCGCAACGGCGACGGCTGGCTCGAAAATGCCGGGGGCGAACGGTTCCAGTTTGAACTCTCGACCGTGGCCAACAGTCTGGTGGCCCGCGACGTTGTCCGGCTCCTGGAGCGGGAGTTTCAGGGCGCGGGCATCGAACTGGTCGCCCGATTCACCGAGTGGTCCGTGTTCGTCACGAAACTGGACAACCGCGACTACGACGCCATCATGCTCGGCTGGACGGGCACGATTGAGGACGATCCGTACCAGATCTGGCACTCCAGCCAGATTGCCGACCGGGGGTCCAATCACGTCGGCTTCCGCCATGCGGAGGCGGACCGGCTGATCGAGGAGGCCCGTGCGGAACTCGACCCGGCCAAGCGCAACGCCCTGTATCATCGGTTCCACCGCATCCTGCACGAGGAGCAGCCCTACACGTTCATGCGGGCGGGGGAGAGCCTCCGCGTCATGTCGCCGCGCATCCAAGGCGTCCGCCTTCACAAGATCGGCCTGGACAGCCGCGAATGGTGGATCCAAGGCTTCGAGCCGAACCTCGAGGAGCACGCCGCCCCGTGAAGGCGTACTTGCTGAAGCGCCTGCTCCTGATGGTCCCGACGCTTCTGGGGATCACGTTTTTGACGTATGCGATTGTGCGCCTCGCCCCCGGCGACCCGATTGCCGCCATGATCCGCGCCCAGGCGGGCAACATCGACCCGAAAGTCATGCACGCCGACGCCGAACGGATACGCGAGCGCCTCGGATTGAAGGACTACGACTACCTGGGCGACGGGAGGATTGACGGCCTGGACAAGGCCGTCGGCGTTTTCCACGGGTATGGCCGATGGTTCCGGCACATCCTTCAGGGCGACTTCGGCGAGAGCATCAAGTTCCGCACCGGCTCTTCGCCGAGCAGCCGCAACCCCTTCCTGCTTTTCCTCGAGCGCATCCCGGTCACGCTGACGCTGAACGTCATTGCCGAAATCTTCATCTTCCTGATTGCCATTCCCGTGGGGTTGGCCTCGGCCCGGCGGAAAGGGCGGCTGTTTGACCGCGCCTCGGGCGTGGCGCTGCTGGTCCTCTGGAGCATTCCCGAAATCCTGGCGGGAACGTTGCTCCTGGGCCTCTTGGCCCGAGGCGGCCTGGGGCTCCCGTGGTTTCCCGTGGCCTGGCTCCATTCCCCGAACAGCGACCAGATGGGCCGGCTCGCATACATCACCGACATGCTCTGGCACGCCGTCCTGCCGGTCGCCTGCATGGTGTACGGCGGCCTGGCGTACCTGGCGAAACTCGGGCGCGCGAGCCTCCTGGAGAACCTCCGCGCCGATTACGTCCGCACCGCCCGCGCCAAAGGCGTCCCGGAACGCCAGGTCGTTTACCGCCACGCGCTGCGCAACAGCCTGATCCCGATGATTACGACGATGGTGATGATCCTGCCCGGCCTCATCGGAGGCAGCGTCATCGTCGAGAACATCTTCAGCATCCAGGGCATGGGTCTGCTGGTGGTCGAAGCCGCCAGGGCCTGCGACCTGTCGGTCATCATGACCGGAACTCTCGTCTATGGATTCCTGACGCTGCTGGCCGTCCTGATAGGCGATGTGCTCTACGCCTGGGCCGACCCGAGGGTCCGCTATGAGTGAGGCCAGGGCATCCAACCCCGTCGGCGTGCCGCGCACCTACGGCGCCATCGTCTGGCGTCAACTGCGGCGGCGCCCCAGTGCGATGGCGAGCCTGGCCGTCATCGTGGTCCTGGCCCTTGTGGCGATTCTGGCGCCGTTTCTGGGGGGCGACATCCCCATCCGGTGGGTCGAGAACGGCCGGGCCTCCTGGCCGATCTTCAAGCACCTGGCCAACCTGGAATATGCGGCCATGCTGGCCTTCGTCCAGGCGCTTCTCCTGGTGCCGACCGTGCGCCTCCTGCGCTGGCGTGCGGAGGTTGCCGGCGGGAGCCCCTGGACGCGGGCGATCGCGATTCATCTGGCCGTCTGGGTCCTTTGCATGACAGCCCTGGAGGTCCTTCGTGAGGACCGCCTGTCGCCGCCGTCGTACCTGAGTCGGCGCGGCCAGGCCGAGGCCGCCTGGTTCCCGCTGATCGCGTACCCCCGCGAACCCGGTTTCGCCGAACTCCAGTTCAAGGACGCCCCGCCTTCGTGGCAGCACCCGCTGGGAACGGGGCGCAGCGGCAACGACATTCTGGTCGGCCTCTTCTACGGCGCCCGCACCGCCATGACCATCGGCTTCGTGACGGTCGGCATCAGTTCGCTCATCGGCGTGACGCTGGGGGCCTTCAGCGGCTATTTTCTGGGAGCCGTGGACTTGGTTCTCATGCGCATCGCGGAGATCTTCATGTGCATACCGCGGCTGATTCTCATCATTTTGATTCTGACGGTGATCCCGCCCGGCGTCCTGTCGCCCCTCTGGACGGTTGTCATTGTTCTCGGCATCACCGGCTGGACGGGGACGTATCGCTTCATGCGCGCCGAACTTCTAAGAATCCGCACGGAGGATTACATGACGGCCGCCCGCGCGCTCGGGATTCCGACGTGGCGGTTGCTAGCGCGCCATGCTGTGCCGAACGGTCTTGCGCCGATCCTTGTGGGGGCGACGTTCGGCATCGCGGGCGCTGTGTTTCTGGAGGCGTCGCTTGCGTTCCTCAATCTGGTGCAGACGCCCAGTTGGGGCGAGATGCTCAACGACGGACGCCAGCACCTCGAATACTGGTGGGTCTGGGCCTCCGCCGGCGGCGCTATCTTCCTCACGGTTTTCGTGTACAATCTTTTGGGCGAGGCTATCCGCGACGCCATCGACCCGCGACTGAAAGTTTAGCCGCCGCGCTTGCGCGGCGCGCCAAGGCGGCGCCATGACCGATTCATGCGACATCCTGCTGAAAGTCGCGGGCCTCTCGACCCGCTTCTTCACCGACGAGGGCGTCGCCCGCGCCGTCGAGGACGTTTCCTTCGACGTGCCGCGCGGAGGCACCCTCGCACTCGTCGGCGAGTCCGGCTGCGGCAAGACCGTCACCGCGCTTTCCATCCTCCGCCTGATTCCCGACCCGCCCGGCCGCATCGAAAGCGGCAGCGTCCGCCTCGATGGCAAGGAACTCTTGACGCTTTCCGAAGAGGACATGCGCTCCGTCCGCGGCAACCGCATCTCCATGATCTTTCAGGAACCGATGACCAGCCTCAACCCCGTCTTCACGATCGGCGACCAGATTGCCGAGGCCGTCGTGCTCCACCAGCGTGCCGGCCGTCGCGACGCCCTCGACCGGGCCGTCGCCATGCTCCGCAAGGTCGGCATCCCCGACCCCGAGCAGCGCGTGGCGGAGTACCCGCACCAGATGTCGGGCGGGATGCGCCAGCGAGTGATGATCGCGATGGCCCTGGTGTGCGGGCCGGAACTCCTCATCGCCGACGAGCCGACCACCGCCCTCGATGTCACCATCCAGGCCCAGATCCTCGACCTCCTGCGGGACCTCAGGCGCGAAATCGGCATGAGCCTCCTCATTATCACCCACGACCTCGGCATCGTGGCCGAGACCGCCGACGCCGTCGCCGTCATGTACGCCGGAAGAATCGTCGAGGAGGCGCCCGTCGCGGACCTCTTCGCCTCGCCGCTGCATCCGTACACCGTCGGCCTTTTCCGCAGCCGGCCGGCGCTCGAGCCGACGGACGGTGACCTGGCGGTCATCCCCGGCACGGTCCCGAGCCCCCTGGCCGTCCCGCCGGGCTGCGCGTTTCATCCGCGGTGTCCCCTGGCCGACGGCGAAAAGTGCCCGCGCGACCGCCCGCCGCTCGAATCCAAAGCCGCCGGCCACCGCGCCGCCTGCTGGCACAGCGACCGCCTCGCCGGCTTGCGAAACCGTGGGGAGGCCATCTACCGCGCATGATCGCCCACGACCCCAACTCTGCCGCCGGCGTCCTGCTCCAGGTCCGCGACCTGGCGACGCACTTCCCCATCCGCCGCGGTCTCTTTCGCCGGACCGTCGGCCACGTCCGCGCGGTGGACGGCGTCTCGTTCGCCATCCGCTCGGGGCGAACGCTCGGACTGGTGGGCGAATCCGGCTGCGGGAAAACCACCACCGGGCGGACCATCCTGCGACTTATCCCCGCCACCGCCGGCACCGTTGCCTTCGAGGGCCGTAGCGTCTTCGACCTCGAGCCGGAGGAACTTCGGCGATTGCGTCGGCACATGCAGATTATTTTTCAGGACCCGTACGGCAGCCTGAACCCCCGGATGACCGTCGGGGGAATCGTCGGCGAAGCGATTGCGGTCCACCGCCTGGCGCGCGGACGGGCGCGCGACCAGCGCGTCGCGGCGCTCCTCGAGCGCGTCGGCCTGGACCCCGCCTGGATCAACCGCTATCCCCACGAGTTCTCGGGCGGCCAGCGCCAGCGCATCGGCATCGCCCGGGCCCTCGCCCTCGAACCGAAGTTCATCGTTTGCGACGAGCCCGTCAGCGCCCTCGATGTCTCCATCCAGGCGCAGATTCTGAACCTCCTGGAGCGGCTCCAGCGGGAGTTGGGCCTCGCCTACCTCTTCATCGCCCACGACCTCGCCGTCGTCAGCCACATCTCCGACGACGTCGCCGTCATGTACCTCGGAAAAATCGTCGAACAGGCCCCCAACCGCACCCTCTATAAGAATCCGCTGCACCCGTACACGAAGTGTCTGATGTCGGCCGTGCCGAAGGCAAGCCCCGGGGCGGCGGCGGACCGCATCGTCCCGCGCGGAGAGGTCCCGAGCGCGATGAATCCGCCGAGCGGCTGCACGTTCCACCCCCGCTGCCCGTGGGTGTTCGACCGCTGCCCGCGCGAAGAGCCGCTCCTTGCGCCGATGGCCGACGACCCCGACCACCTCGTCCGCTGCCACCTCTATCATTGACCCGGCCGCCGGCGAGGGGTAAACTCAGGAACCGTCGCGCCGGCGGGCGCGCGACGAGGCCGGAGGAGGTCTTATGAGATTGGCTCCGTGGCTGGCCGGACTGGCGTTGCTTGCGGCATGGGCTGTGGTGGGCTTCGCGCAAGAGGCCGAGCCTGCGGCCGAGCCCCCTCCTGCGGAGGCGCCCGCAGCGGACGTCCCTGCTGAAGCCTCGGTGGAGGCGGAAGCCCCGCCGGCGGAGGAGGCCCCGGCGGAAGCGCCTGAGGCTGAAACCCCGCCTGCGGAAGCAGCAACCCCTCCGCCGCCGATGCCGGAAGGCACCTCGCCCGCCCTCGCACTCGTGCCGCAGGAGTCCGTCGCCTTCATCCATCTGCCGCGGCTCGAACGCCTCGAGGCCGACCTCGTCCGTTTCACCGAACGCACCGGCTGGAGCCTCGGCCAGGGCGAGCACCCGCTGCTGGACGGCCTCGGTCGCCGCACCGGCCTGCGCGCGGGCCTCGACGACAAAGCCCCCGCCGCCGTTGCCTTCCTCGACCCGAAAAAGTACCCCGGGCGCTACACGATCTACATCCTCCCCGTGGCCGACTGGAAGGCCTTCCTCGAGGCGGGCGGCGGCGAGGAGATGGAGAGCAACCTGTACGTGCTGACGGGAGCGGTCGGCCCGCGCGTCGTCATCCGTCGCGGCAACTACGCCCTGATTGCCAGTTCCATCCGGACCATGGACGCCGTCTCGAAGGACCGCTCCATCGTGCCGAACCTCGCCCCCGAGACGCTCGCCCGCGCTTCCGGCGGGCCGATGCTCTACCTGAACGTCCACCGCCTCAAGGCCGCCCACGAGGACGAGATCGCGTCCTGGTTCCGGGCCGCCAGCGGACAGGCGTACTACCGCCCCGAGGCTTTGCCCTACGCCGACGTCATGGTGACGTATCTGCTCGCCCTCGCCGACTTCATTGACCAGATGGAGACGTTCGAGGCCGCGGTCCGTTTCGGCGAGGAAGGCCTGTCGGTGGACCTGGCGGTGAAGTTTCTCGACGGGGCGAGTATCGCCGAACTCCTCGCGGCCCAGACGTCCGCTCCCGCCGCCATGCCCTCCTGGGGCAATGTGCCCGTCACCAGCGCCGCCACCCTCCGCCTCTCCCCCCAGACGCGCAACGACCTGGTCTTGCGCGCCACGAAGTTCTTCCTCGACAAGGCCCCGCGCCCCGAGCCCCTCGCCCAGCCCACCAAGGACGAAGTGTACCACGCCATGCAGGTCATGATGGAATCGCTCGGCGAGCGGATGACGTTCCTCTCCGCCCCCCCCGCCCCCGGCATGGGCATGGTCAGCGAAACCAGCATCTACGACCTCGTGGACCCCGAGCAGTTCCGCGAGGGCCTCGGCCTTCTCTCGGCCGCGTGGGAACGCCTCGCCAACCAGTTGAACTTCTACCTGAAGATCCAGGTCATCGAAGACGCCGGCGAGTTCGAAGGCGTCCCCATTCAAATGTACGTCCCGAAGATGCGCTACGGCATCCCCGCCCGCCACGCCGATTTCAAGGCCTGGCTCAAAACCCTTTACGGGCCCGAGGGCCTCGTCTATCGCGTGGCTGTCGTCGGCGACAAAGCCGTCGTCGCCACGGGCGCCGACCTGACGCTTTTCCGCGAGGCGATTCTCCGCCTGAAGCAAGGCGAGGCCGCCGAAACGAATCCCGCCCTCGCACGCCTCGAGCCCCACCTGCCCCCCGCCCAGAACCTTTCCATCGCCCTCAGCCTGCCGGCGTACCTCGGCCTGTCGCTCCTACGCGGCGGAACCGACCCCAACGAGGTCGGAACCGTGGACCGGGGCAGCGAACTGGTCGGCCTCTCCTTCGCCGCCCAAGGCAGCACCGTGAGCGCCGCTTCCTACTGGCCGCACGAGCAACTCCGCCTGGCGAGGGAACTGCTCGTCCGCGTCGCGCCCGGGTTGGCCGAGGTCCCCGAATCGCTTTTCGAGCCGAGCACCGAAGGACCGCCCGAAGGGGAAGGCCTCCTCGCCCCCGAACCGCTTGAAGAGGAATCCGCCCCCGCTCCCGAAGGGGAAGCCGCACCCGCTCCCGAAGGAGAAGCCGCGCCTGTTCCTGAAGGGGAAGAGGGTGCCGCTCCCGTCCCCTGAGCCGCTTGCGGCTTAGCGTCTGTCACGTTTAGCCGCGAGCCGAAAGGCGAGCGCGCGCCGTTTGAGCCGTGCCTGCCCCCGAAACGCCTGAAGAGGCCGCGCCTACCCCGCCTTCCGGTCGCGGTCACGTGCCCAACCAGAAGCTTGGGGGACAGGATACGGAACTGGAAGCCCTCCTGGACCCAGCGCTGCGGCCGAAGAGGCAGGCAGCCAACCCCAAGGGGCAAACAAGTTAAGTATCCTGTCCCCCGAACTCCAGGCGTGTCCCGCGCCTGCCTGTGGCCGTCCTGAAGAGGTGATGAAGTTGACCCTCCGCACATGCGCGTTCGTTTGCAACCTTGCCGCCTGGGCATCCCCGATCAGCTTTCCATGAATCCGCAGGCGCTCGAACGTCACGTCCTCCACCAGATGGGTCTCGTCGAAGCCGAGCAGCTTCGAGACGGGGAATGTTTTCCCAGTCACCCGAATGTCCCTGAACGTCACCCCCTTGATGTGTCCGCGGGTCGGGTCGCGTCCCCACATGTCCGCCATGATCTGGCAATAGACCAGCGTGTCCCGGACGTCCTCGCACCGGATGTCCTCGAATAGGATGTCGCTCATCGTCCCCGAGTCGGAGACAAGGATGGCAAGCGACGCTCCCCAGTCGTGGATGATATCGCAGTCCTGGAATAGGACGTTTGAAATGTCCGCCCGCGTCTCGCAGGTGATCCCAAGCCCCCGCGCACGCTCGTTCCAGACCACGCATCTCCGAACGACGATGTTCATGGACTTCATTGCCGGGGGCGGCAAGAACGTCTTCACGCAGACCCCGTCGTCGTTGTTCCTGAGGAAGCAGTCCTCGACGAGAACGTCCTGGCTGTTGCAGATATCGACCCCGTCGCTATTCTCACGCGCGCAAATCTGCTTCACGTTGCGTACCACGACGTTCTTGGAGCTCTGCATCGCCACGACCCACTGGGGGGCGTCGAGGATGATGATGCCCTCGACGAGTATATCCTCCGAATTGCCGAACCACATGGCCGCCCGCGCGTGCCAGGGCAGCGGCCCCAGGTCGAGGATACCTCGCCCGCGAACCGTCACGCCCTTCGCGCCGTCTGTCTCGATCAGCGGGGCGTAGATCTTGGTGCCCGCCCAACTCTTCTCCTCCCGCGGCTTCTCGTCGGGCGGAAGCTTCGCACGCAGGATCGCGCCGCCCGCCAGGTAAATGGTCTGGCCGCTCTGCGGGCGGAGCGTCGTCACCTCGTGAACGCCAGGACCGAAGTAGATCACGTCCTTGTTCGCCGGGCCACGCGGACGGACATCGGGCGGGTTGGCAAAAAGGTGCAGCGGACGCTCGATGCTTCCGTTCAGCTCGATCGTCAGGTTCGCGGGCTTGCTGAGCCTGAATGAAATTCTGTTCCCCGAAAAGACCGGTTGGATGCCGTACGACGTCGGGAGGATCTTGACGGCGTCGATCTTCCGCGCGACGGCGACCGTGACGATGACCGACCCGGAAAAGTCGAAATACGCGAACGAGGCCGGCCCGCCGCGCAAAACGGAGGCCGTGTAAACGAAGACGGGTCTGCCGCCCGCCCGGACCGCGTAGTCCTCCGATGCCTTCTCGCCACGCGGGGCGGAATAGGTGACGACCGCACCTCGGGCAAGAGAAAAACCAGCCAAGCACAACATACAGGCCAGCATCGGTACCATCCTCTTCAGGAGGAGTACCCGCAACCTTAGGAGTGACAGTATCTCCATCGGCCTCTTACCTTGGGTCGCGCCCCGGAATGGGGTAGAAATCTGCCTGCCGGCCGGCAGGCGGGTTTGGTTCCGGCACGCCTCCGTTCCCGAAGCCCAATCCAGCCCGCCACGCGGGCAGACCGGACGTTACTTTAAGCCGCCTCCAAGTACCTGTCAAGCGCCGAGACGGCGAGGATGTCAGTCACCGCCCGCCCCCGCCCCCGAAACGCCCGCGCCGTGTCACCCTGAGCGGAGCGCAGCGGAGTCGAACGGGTCTCGCCGTGATGCCGTTAATCCATAACAAGCCCCCCGCACTGCGAGGGGATGCCGCCTGCCACGGCGAAGTTCGCGCAAGCGAACGAAGACGGGTTCAATCCCAAATCCGCAATCTGCAATCCCTGTTCGCCGTGGCGACCGCAATCGGAAGAATGTATTAGCAACCCCCGACTTCGTCGGCTATACTTCCGTCCGACCCATAAGGCTTAGATGCTACTCCCTCTCCCTCGATGGGAGAGGGCAGGGTGAGGGTGAACCGCCCCCGCATTCGCGGGCGTCTCTTGCGCCACTCCAAACCGGGTTTGGGGTGTTAGGCGGATCGGCCTAAACATTGTTAAGCGAGCGAAAGGAGAAGAAGATGATTGATGTCGGCCTCCGTGTGTTTCTGGCCGTTGGTGCTATCGGGACCCTGGCTGGCGCGTGGCTTGTTTATTTCACGCTCAAGGCAAACCACGATTGGGCACGTCGGAAGTACGCTATTGACATGCTTAGTCATTGGAACGAACATGTCTATCCGCACTTCCGGGCGATCGAGAATGTCTACCCGCACGTTCGCCAGTTTGACCACGGGGAAAAGAAATTTAAAGAACTCACATACGATACGGCGAAGGAAGTGTGGAAATGCGATCCAGATGATGCGGCTCACTGGAAGGTGAAGAGCGCGACGCTGGAACTGCTCAACTATTTCGAGTTTATTACTACCGCGTATTCGCAAAATGTAGCGGATCCAGCAATCATCGAACACTCCTTCAGGAATGCGCTCGTCCAGTGGCATGACATATTGACCAACTTTATCAAGGTCGCCCAAGAGGGATTGGGATTCCAACCATGGCAGCCCTTCTTGGATGTTGTAGCAACATGGAAATCCCCAGGCACCCAGAAAAGGAAGAAGACTGCTTAACAAGTGTGTGCGCACGGGCATGGTACCTCTGCTGCCCTACCCGCACCCGCCAAAGAGGGGCAGCCAGGTTCCGGAGGTTCCCGGAGGTTCCGGGAGGTTCCGGGGACACCTTACTAAACTCTTGACACGTGGGCGACTGGAGCGAACTCTGAGAGTTCTGGGAGTTCTGGAGTTTTGGGGAGGAATTTCGCGGAACCGAGTACTTCTGGGGATGATGCCGCTGGCGGCACCCCGGCGAGCGCGTGGAGGAAACCAATGGACAAGACCGAGGAAGGAATCCGCTTGCTCAGAATCCTTGTAGAAGCAGCAGGGGGCACCCTCGGGGCGGCTGAGAATATCCTGCGTGAGCCCTACACAGATGAGACGGCGAAAAAGCACGAATCGCTTCTGACACAACTTCAGGAGACTGCCTTAGCGGGCTTCTTCCACTGCGCATCGGCAAGCGTGCTCTTCACGGACTTGGATAGCATTAGGGGCCATTACGGCCGCGGGCTTGAAGATGCCTACCCGGGCGCCTCTCCCACCTTCATGAGCCTTGCCAGGACGTATTGGACATTTAAGGTGTGCCTCATTAGGTGCGGGCCCGCCCCGGCGGTTTGCCTGACACTTCTTCGGGGTATTGATCTCACGTTTGCCGGCGTTTTCTTCCCCACGCCCGGGGTTTTTTCTCAGCCCAAGTGGCTTCGGGAAACAACGATGCGCGACCTGATTGGGATGTCTGGAGCGAACTTCGACGTGGAAGACTATCTACGGGGCAACTATTACCTGTGATAGCAGACGAATTGGGAATTCGGCGGAATTCGGGCAATTCGGGGAATTCGGGTGTCCCCAGAATCCCAGGTAAAGCGTATTGAGGAGTTATCATATGAGCCAAACTCCTATGCCACGCAGTTCCGTCACACAGGACTACTACGAATTGCTCGAAGAAGTGAAGAAATATGTTGTTCGCATCGAGACTCCAGCGGGACATGGTACAGGTTTTGTGGTGTACCGCAATCCGGGTGTTCTCACGGTCGCCACTGCCTACCATGTCGTGGAGAATTCATACAAGTGGAACTTCCCAATCACTATCGCAAAAGAGGGAGACACTCAGCCGGTCATTCTTCCAGCAGACCCAAACAAGCGGTTCCTCGAGGTGTACCCCGAGTACGATTTGGCCCTACTCTCCTTCCCGCCGGAGCTTATGCCCAAGGCACCTGATACTATGCTTCCTCTCGTGCAGAAAGGCTACTATAGAAAGCCTGGATGTGAAGTAGGCTGGTGCGGTTATCCGGTTATCCCTCCCCCTGGTAAAACCCTCTGCTTTTTTGGCGGGTGGTTAAGCACCTTCGACGAACCTACCGGCACCTACTTCGTTGATGGAACCGTAATCAATGGTGTAAGCGGAGGTCCTTGCTTTTGCCGAGGTGACGGGGATCGCGCAATGTTGGTGGGTATAGTAACTGCCTTCTACCCAAGTTATTCGATGGGCCAACCCTTACAGGGCTTGGGTGTCGTTCAAGCCGTGGAACCCATTCATGGCCCAATTGAAAAACTGCACAAGAGTTGGGAGGAACAGGTTAAGACCATCAACAAGCAGAAGGTAAAGGCATAAGCGGAAATTCGCCTCCGCCATACGCATTGCCTTTTCATCTTCCGGCCTTGAAGCGGAACGATTTGCCATGGCGGATTCGGAGTCCAAAGTCCAAAGTCAACAGCACACGGCGAGACCCCTTCGCTTCGGTCGGGGTGACGGCAACCGATGCTCGCCCGCCGGAGCCTGCCCTGAGTCCCGGCGCGCCGGGACCGAAGGGTCCCTCTGCTACTGCGTCACTTCCCGGCACGCAAATCCCGTGCCAAACTTCGAAGAAAAACGGCTATTCCATCCACGGCGCTCCATAACATGGTCGCTGAATCGAGGGTTTTGCGAGGTAAAAACGGGGCGATGGTCGCTCCTTTTCGCGCTGAAGTCGCCCACAGTCGCATGAAAATGGGCCGTTTTGCACTCCACGCGGAGTCTTCCAGGCCACAAAACCGCCCTGGCGCTCGCCGAATGCGGTTGCGACCCTAAAAAAACTTTCCAAAATCCGCCCGCCCCCTCAAAAAAAATTTTTGGAATTTTTCACCCGCGCGCCGGAAACGGCGCTCGCCCCGCAAGCGGGGCGGCTAAATGTGGCGCGCGGGTGTTGGGTTCGCCGGTGAGTTTTCTCGCCGATCGCCTTGCGGAGGTTGGCAGGCGAAAAGGCTTGCTTCCCGGCGGTGGGGCTGCATAATCCTTTGCCCAACGCAGGTGGACAAGGGGTCCGGGATGGCTGCAGGGAAGGCTGTCGAGGAACCCCGGCGTGCCGGGGGCCCGGCGCGGCGGTTGGACCTGGCGGTGGCGGAACGCAGCCCGGCCGGCCGCGATTTCGTCTGGCTGGCCCTGTCGGCCCCGCCGGACTGGCAAAGCCTGCCCGGCCAGTTCGTCAACGTCCGTTGCGAATCCGACGCCCGAGCGGTCCGCGCCTCCGAAGGCCGCTCGCTGGACCCCTTGACTCCGCTCGGGGCTGAGGAGTGGCCACAGGCGACGGGACTTGAGTTGGGCGGTCGGCGGGCGCTGGTGCGCCGGCCGTACAGCATTGCGCGGCTGGAGCGTCGCGGCGGCCAGGTGCGGGTGCACCTGTTGGTGCAGGCGAAAGGGCCTGGGTCGCAGTTTCTCGCCTCGCGGCCGGTGGGGGCGGCGGTGGACCTGGTGGGCCCGCTGGGGACGCATTTCGAGCCGCCCGAGGGCGACCGGCTGTGCATTCTGGTGAGCGGGGGATGCGGCCTGGCGCCGATTTTCGGGCTGGCGGAGGCGCTGGCGGCGGCGGGGAAGCGCGTCGTGAACCTTTTCGGAGCGACGAGCACCGAGGCGATGCCGGTCCGATTCGCCAAGAAGCCGCGGGCGACCGGCGACCACCTGGAGGAAACCAGCGCGGTAGAGGAGTTCTCGCGGCTGGGCGTGGCGACGATCCTGGCGACCGACGACGGCAGCGCGGGGTTTCGCGGGCCGGTGACGGCAGCGCTGGAGCGGTATCTGGAGGGGCTGGAGGGGGGCGAGAAGCCGGTCCTCTACGGCTGCGGGCCGGAGGCGATGCTGCGGCGGCTGGCGGAGATTGCGGGCAAACGAAACCTCTCGTGCCGGATTTCGCTGGAGCGGTATATGGGCTGCGGCATCGGGGTGTGCCTGTCGTGCGTGTCGAAGCGGCGGGACGCCTCCAAGCCGCAAGGCTGGACGTACCGCCTGACGTGCCAGGAAGGGCCTGTGGTGGACGCGGGCGAGATGGTATGGGACGACGCATGAGCCGACGCAAGGCGGACCTATCGGTGACGCTGGGCAAGATTCGGATGAAGAATCCGATTGCGACGGCGTCGGGGTGCTCGGGGTACGGGGAGGAACTGGCGGCGTTTTACGACATCGGGGCGCTGGGGGCGATTATCACCAAATCGGTGACGCGCGAGCCGCGCGAGGGCCATCCCCCGCCGCGACTCGTCGAGACGCGTGCGGGGATGCTGAACGCCATCGGCCTTGCGAACGTGGGGGTGGAGGCGTTCCTGGCGGAGAAGTTGCCGGCGCTGGCGAAGTACGACGTGCCGGTGATCGTGAACGTGGCCGGTTCGACGGCTGAGGAGTACGTCGAGGTGGCGCGGGTGCTGGATGGGGCGCCGGGGGTGGCGGGGATTGAACTGAACGTCTCGTGCCCGAACGTGCGGAAGGGGGGGATGGAGTTCGGCGTGGAGCCGGCCGTGCTTGCGGGGCTGGTGGAAGCGGTGCGGCGGGTGGTGGCGCGGGCGACGCTGATTGTGAAACTAAGCCCGAACGTGACGGATATCGCAGCGACGGCGCGAGCGGCGGTGGAGGCGGGGGCGGACGCGCTGAGCCTGATTAACACACTCCGCGGCCTGGCGATTGACCCGTGGACGGGCCGGCCGAGGCTCTCGAACGTGACGGGGGGCCTTTCGGGCCCGGCCATCAAGCCGGTGGCGCTGTACATGGTGCGTCGGGTGTGGGAAGAGGTGGCGGGGCCGCGCGGGGTGGGGGTGCTGGGCGTGGGGGGCGTTCAGTTCGTCGAGGACGTGGTCGAGTTTCTGCGGGCGGGTGCGACGGCCGTGGCTGTCGGGACGGCCAATTTTGTGAACCCGGAGACGGGCAAGAACCTGATCGAGGGGCTGGGCGAGGCGCTGGAGCGGTTGGGCTGTGGCAGCCCGCGCGATCTCGTCGGTGCCGTCGAAGGTGGTGAAAGAAAGGAATAGATCTGTGAAATCGTTGCGCGTAGGGTTGATCGGGACGGGAGGCATCTTGAGCGGTGCGCACATGGTGGGCTGGAGCGCGCTGCGCGACGCCGGGCGCGTCGAACTGGTGGCTGCGTGCGACGCCAAGCGCGAGCGAGCGGAAAAACTGGCCAAGGAACAGAAGATTCCGAACGTGTTCGAGAACTTCGGGAAGATGTTCGGGAAGGTGGACCTGGACGTGGTGGACATTGCGACGCCGAACATGTTCCACGTGCCGGCGGCGTTGGCTGCTTTCAAGGCCGGGTGCCACGTGTACTGCGAAAAGCCGCTGGCGCCGACGCCGCAGGAGGTGAAGAAACTGATAGCGGCGCGCGATGAGGCGGGCAAGTGTCTGATGACGGGCCAGAACATGCGGTTCGAGGGCCGGAACCAGGCGCTGAAGCGGTACGCGGAGGCGGGGGTCCTTGGGGAGGTTTACTATGCGCGTGCGAGCATGCTGCGCCGGCGGGGGGCGCCCGCGTGGGGCGGGTTCCTGAAGAAGAGCCTGGCGGGCGGCGGTCCGCTGATTGACCTCGGCGTTCACGTCCTGGACCTGGTGCTCTGGCTGATGGGTTTTCCGAAGCCGGTGGCGGTGTGCGGCGTGGCGCCGACGAAACTGGCGAACCTCGATTACGTCGTGAACTATCCGCCGTGGGGCGACTGGAAGCGCGACGGCAAGGACTTCGACGTGGAAGACTTCGCGGTCGGTCTGGTGCGGTTTGAGGGCGGGGCCGTTCTGGTGCTTGAAACCTCATTTCTGCTGAACATGGTGGAGAACGGTCTGCACAAGGCGATGATCTGCGGGACGCGCGGCGGGATGGAAGTGACCGAAGGTAAGATCATGACGCAGGAGCACGGGGTTGTCCGGGTGAGCGACCTCGAGGGCTACGACGAGCCGAAGTCCCACGGCGCCGCCATCAAGGCTTTCATCGAGGCGATTGAGAAGAAGAAGCCCGTCCCCGTGCCGGCCGAGCAGACGCTGCATGTGATGGCCATTCTGGACGGGATCTATCGTTCGCACGCCAAGGGCGGGAAGGAAGTGGCAATCAGCGTGTGACGGCCGGAGGCGCTGAGAGGAGGCGGGCCCATGCCTGAACTTTTCGGGCGACGGTGGACGGCGGAGGAACTGGGCGAGCGCGTCGGGCGGATGGACCAGGCAGCGGGCGTGCGCCCGTTTGTCTTCGAAGAAGGCCCCGGCCGAGGGATGCGAGGGTTGGACGTCTGGACGGGGTCGGGGCTGACGTTTACCGTCCTGCCCGACCGGGGCATGGACATGGGGGACGCGCGGTTCGCCGGCCGGGCGCTGGCGTGGCAATCGAGCACAGGCCCGGTCAGCCCGGAGCGTTACGAGCCTCAGGGCCTGGGCTGGCTGAGATCGTTCTACGGCGGGTTGCTGACGACGTGCGGTCTGCGGCACTTTGGGGCGCCGGACCAGGAAGCAGGGGAGACGTGGGGTCTGCACGGTCGGGTGTCGCACCTGTCGGCGCAGGATGTGTCCGTGGATCGGGGGTGGGAGGGCGACGCTTACCGGCTGCGGCTCCAGGGGCGGTTGGTCGAGGCCGAGGTTTTCAAGCCGACGCTGGTGCTCGAGCGGACCATCGAGACGTGGCTGGGCGCCCGGGAGGTCCGCATCGCCGACCGCGTGACGAACGCGGGTTATCTCGCGAGCACCGCGATGCTGCTGTACCACGTGAACCTCGGCTGGCCGCTGCTGGCGGAAGGGAGCCGGTTCCTTGTGAGTGCCGATTCCGTCGAGCCCCGTGATGAGCGAGCGGCCGCAGGAATTCGACAATACGCCGAGATGGCGGCGCCCACGCCGGCGTTTGAGGAACAGGTGTACCTGATTAACCCGAAAGCCGACGCTCAGGGCCTGTGCTGCGCCGCGCTGGTGAACCGGGACCTGGACGGCGGGCTTGCGGTGTCGCTCACCTGGCCGAAAGCGACGATGCCGTGTTTGACGGAATGGAAGATGATGGGCCGGGGAACGTACGTGCTGGGCATCGAACCATGCAACGCCCCTCTTTGGCCGCGGGATCGGCTTCGGCGGGAAGGACGGTGCCCCGAGTTGGGGCCCGGCGAGAGTTTCGAGACGAGTCTGACGATCCGCGTTCACGTCGGGACGCAGGAACTGGCTGGCCTGGAAGCGGGCATCAGGCAAGGCATGTCGAGGGAGAGATAATGGGGCGGTTGGTCCGAGCGGCTGTCGTGTGCGGTTGGCTGTGCCTGGCCGTGGGAGCACGGGCGGCTGCGCCGGAGGAGTCGGCGTCGGTGCGGCAGGCGCTTTCGTTCCGGTCGGCCCAGGCGGATGCGCTTCGCCGCCTCGCCGAGCGGATCGAGTCGGCCCATTTCGCGCCGGAGGCGACCGTAGGCGATCGGCTGGAGCGCGGGAGCGACGGCTGGATTTCGCTGCGGCTTTTTTTGCGGTCGGCACGACCGGCGGGTGAGCCGCGATACTACTCCGACGGCGTGACGGAAGTGGACCTCGAGATGCCGCTCGAAGCGGTGGTCGAGGAGGTCAAGAAACTTCTGCACGACACGGCGGCGGATCTGGCGGATTTGCGGGCCGAGTCCGTGGAAGGGTACCTGCGGGCGACGGGGGTCGGCCGGGCGCCGGAGGACGTGGCGCCTGCGGCGGTGGCGCGGGTCGTGGCGACGCCGACCGATGTGCTGCCGGAGGTCTATCCGGTGGGTTGGGAGAACATCCAACCCGCCGGCCGCATTCAGGCCGCCCGCCATGCCCGGATCCGGGCGTATCAGGCGATGGGCGAGCGGATTCGCGAGGCGCGCGTGACACCCGCGTTGACGGTGGCGGCCGTGGTCGGCACGGCGCCGGCAGCGCAGGCGCGGTTGGACGTGTTTCTGCGTTCGCTGCCGCTGGCCGGGCCGCCGCGCATGATGCCTGACGGCCTATGTGAAGTGACTGTGCGGGCGCCGGTCCGGGATCTGATAGCGGCGCTGAAAGAGATCCGGGGTGTGGCGGCCGGCGGTGCTGAGGTCCGCGAGGAGGAATTGGACGGCCTTTCCGTCCGCCTGAAAACGGACTATCTGGAAGCGACCGGGTGCGGGGCCGCCGGGGCGATGTTCAGGAAGCCGTCGGCGCCGTCGGAGGCGCCGCTGCTGCCCGATTGGGCGGCGGGTTATCTGGAAGCCGGCGCCATGTCGCGCCCGCCCGAGCAGATTGACGACCGTGAGCAGGCGCGCGTGCTGGCGCTGCGTTCGGCCAAGGCGACAGCCCTGGCGCTGCTGGCGAAGCGCCTGGATGCGGTCGGGCTGGACGAGGGCCGGACTGTCCGCGAGCGTGCCGCGAAAGACCCCGTGTTCCAGCAGGACGTAAAAACCTTTCTCGAAAGCGCCGAGACCGTCGTGAGCCGGGAGACCGAGGACGGCCAATGGGAGGTTGTGGTCCGCCTGCCGCTGGTCCGGCTTTACGAGTTCTCCCGGCAGGGGATGTAGGCAGGCGGCCGGTCAGTGCTGCTTTGTCAACTCGGTGCGCGGCTTCGGGGTGGTTTGCGTGGTGGCCTTCCCAGGCCACCACGTTGCGGGTGAGCGCCGAAGGGCGCGGCGGCCTGGGAAGGCCCGCCGCGCGAACCCTAACGAGTTGACAAAGTAGCGTCAGGCGCCGCTTTGAGCTCGCCACAGAAGCGCGTCCACCACAAACGCCGCGTCCAGCAGGATTAGCCAGTAGAGGGCCCGTTCGATGAAAGGTGCGTACTCATCGGGCGTTCGTTGGGGTCCGGCGCCGGACCAGAGGCGTCCGGGCCAGAGACTGGCGAGGGCGACGGCAGCGAAGACCCGCGCGAGCGGCGGCACGAAACCAGGGCCGTGAACCGTGTGGGCGATGAACCACATCCCGAGCCCCCCCAGCAGGCTGAAGACTGCAAAGATTTGCCACGGCCGACTGGAGACGCCCAATCGTCGCCGCGCGGCGATGCTGTAGCCGGTGATGACCGCGGTTGCGAAGAAGAGGGCCAGGCTGTGGCGCACCCACAGGGGGCCGGTCGGCAGGAGAAGGCCCAAATCAATGCGGTGTCGGGGGATGCCGACCGCCGCCGCCACCCCGATACCGTAGTTGAGGATGCGGCACAGGCCCATGACGGTGATGGCGACGTAGGCGGGTCCGCGCTTGGCCGCCAGGTTGTAGAGGTTGATGACGGCGAAAGTGCCGACCGCCAGGAGAACGGCCGGTCCCCCGAGTCGCGGCTCGCAAACCGCCCGGAGGTGCCACACGCAAACGCCGGCGGCCAAGGCCGTCAGCACCAGCAGTGCGACGGCCATGGGCCAGCCGACCTCGCCGGTGACGAGCGGGCGGCGAACGCCGAGGAACCGGTCGCGGCGGACATCGGCCAGGTCGTTCTCCACCATGCCGAACAGGTACAGCCCCGCTGACGTTCCGGCCAGGAGGACCAACACGGTCGGATTGAAATCCCTGAGGTCTCCCGCGACAAGGAGTGCGACGAGGTAGCCTGCGGTGACGTTGGAGACGGCGGTGGCGACCAGTGGAAGCCGCAGGAGCCGAGCGATTCCCCTGAGCGAGGTCATGAAGGAATTCTGGCGTCCGGGGGGGCGCATTTCCAGTCTTTTCCGCTCGGTGGGGGGGCGATATAATGCGACCGCGATGATTGTCACGATTGACGGAACCGTCGGCAGCGGAAAGAGCACGGCTGCGGCAGGTCTGGCGCGGCGGCTGGGGGCTCTGCATCTGGATACCGGCGCCATGTACCGGGCGCTCACCTTGAAGGCTCTCGAGACGGGTGCGGACCCGGAAGATGCAGCGGCGCTGGAAAGGCTGGCCGCCTCCAGCCGGGTGGAACTGAACGGTGAGCCGGGGGCTCAGCGCGTCCGACTGGACGGTCGCGATGTGACGGATGCCATCCGCCAGAACCGCATCAGCAACCATTCGCATTACATCGCCCGCACGCCTGGCGTGCGGAAAGTCATGGTCGAGAAACAGCGGGCGTTTGCGGAACAGGGGGGAACGGTTGTCGCCGAAGGCCGTGACCAGGGGACGGTTGTCTTTCCTCATGCGGATGTGAAGTTTTTCCTGGACGCGGACCCGGAGGTGCGGGCCCGTCGCCGGCAACTGGAATTGGGGGCGCGGGGCGAATACCGCTCCTTCCGCCAGGTGCTCGATGAGGTCCAGGAACGCGACCGGCGGGACTCGACCCGGGAGGCGTCTCCCCTGCGGGCGGCGCCGGACGCCGTTTGCGTGGACACGACCGACCTGGGGATTGAGCAGATGATTAGCGCGCTGGCCGACGAGGTCCGGCGCCGCTCAGGGGACGCGACGTGAACGCTCTCGGCCGCCTCTGGTACCGGTTCTGGCAACAGATGGCGTTCGTTGTTTTCGTGTTCGTGTTCGGGCTGCGCGTCTATCACCGTCACCGCTTTCCCCGGACGGGGGGGGTGCTGGTGGTGGCGAACCATCAGAGTTACCTGGATCCGATGTTGGCGGCGGCGGGAATGCCCCGGCCGCTTCATCCGATGGCCCGCGAATCGCTCTTTCGGTTCGCGCCGTTCGCATGGCTGATTCGGAGCCTGCATGCGTTCCCGGTCGAGCGCGGGACGGCCGACTTGGGGGCGGTTCGGGAAGCGCTGCGGCGGCTGCGGGGAGGGGCCGTGGTGCTGATGTTCCCCGAGGGGACGCGGACGCGCGACGGGTCCGTCGGGCCGCTGCATGGCGGTCCGGTGGCGATCGCGGCCCGTGCAGGCGTTCCCATCGTGCCGATGGTCATTGACGGGGCGTTCGAGGCTTGGCCGCGGGCGCGCCGCCTGCCGCGCCCTTGCCCCATCCGAGTGGCTTGTGGCCGACCGGTGGCGGTCAGCGGGCCGGCGGCAAAGGACGCCCAGCGCGTGGCCGCCGGACTGCGGGAACAGATAATTGCCCTCCAGGCGGAACTGCGTGGGAGAAAAATGCGGTGATACCGTATAACACCAATCTGGCCGCAGAGTTTCACGTTCTCTCCGTCCTTCACAGGTTGGGAATGGAAGCCACGTTGACGCTTGGAAACAAGAAGTCAGTTGATATTGTAGTTATCCGCGGTTCAGGCAAGGCGGTGACGCTGGACGTTAAGGGGCTCGCGGGAACCACTAGTTGGCCGGTTGACAATGTGGACAGCCAATCGCGGGACCATTTTTTGGTTCTTGTATCCTATCTGGGACGGATGGCTGATCCCACTGTCCAGCCGGAGGTGTATGTTTTGCCGGCAAGCAGATTGCAAGGACTGGTGTACAGGAATCCTGGTCGTACGCGCAAGGTCTTGCCGCTTTCCACGATGCGCAAGAAGGGGAGCGAGTTCAAAAGCGCGTGGCATCTTTTGAGGTAGGGGTGGGGGCCGCATTAGCGGTACCCGGCGTCGTGGGATTTTCACGTCGGGCAGAGGGCGGCGCACCGCGGCAGATGGAGGCCCGTTCACGGGCCTTTGCCCCGCTTGCCTCGCAAGCGGGGTATAGACCGGGGCTTTTAGCCCCGGAGAGGGAAGGGGTCGCGCGAAGCGCACTCTTTCCTTTGGGGTTGAGCCCGCTTGAGCGGGCTTAGTCTTGAACCGAGAGACGGACGAATGTCGCTTAAAGCCTACAGCGAGATCAACCTGCACATCGTCTGGCATGTGAAGGGCGGTATCGCGGTGTTGCGCGACGACATCGAAATGCAGGTGCATCGTTACCTGCGCGGTCAAGTTGTGCAGAACTCGGGGGCCTTCTTCCACGAGATCGGCGGCGTAGACGACCACGTTCACCTAGTGGTCACGATTCCTCCCACGCTACTCATCAGCGAGTGGATTGGGCGATTGAAGGGTTCCTCGTCGCATTTCATCAACCACCATGTAGCCAACCGAAAGGTGCTCGAATGGCAGTCCAAATATGGGGTTGTGAGCTTTGGGACCAAGGATCTGCCGTGGATCATTGATTACGTCCGCAACCAGCGCGAGCACCACACTTGCGGCACAGTGCAGGAGCGGTTAGAGCGCGCGGAGACGGAGGACGAGGGGAAGCCCGCTCAAGCGGGCTGATTCATCAACTAATGGGAGGACGGTGTGCGGAACGGTTTTCCCGGCCTAGAAGGCCGGGTCTAAACCCGCCTTCGCCGGGGGCTTCGGCGGGCGAAGGCCCCTGAAGGGGCCTCAAAAGTAGCGAGGCGGTGCCACCCCTGGCTCAACAACCGTTGGACGATGAACGGAGCAGATAACATGCCTCAAGGTCCTGCATCAAGTGATGCGCCGACGATCGAGGTGGCGGCCGGCAGCGGCGTCTGTTTCGGCGTTCAGCGGGCCTTGCGCCTGGCGGAGGAATCGCTGGCGCGCCGCGAGGCGGTCTGGTGCCTCGGCCCGCTCATCCACAACCCCCAGGAGATGGAGCGCCTGGAGGCGAAAGGGTTCCACGCCGTCCGGTCGCTCGAGGAAGTCAAGGGCGGCGGAGTGCTGCTCATCCGCAGCCACGGCCTGGGTCCCGACGTCGTGGAGGAGGCACGCCGACGAGGCATGCACATCGTGGACGCAACATGCCCGTTGGTGCGGCGCGTCCAGACGCTCGCGGTGGAACTGGCCCGGGAAGGATACCAGGTCGTGGTGGCCGGGGAGGCGGCCCACCCCGAGGTGCGGGCGATTCTGGGTCACGCGCCGACGGCCAAGGTGGTGGGCGACGCAGCGGAGTTGGGGGCACTCGACCTGGCGGGCCGGGCGGCGCTGGTGGCGCAGACGACCTTCTCGCCGGAGCGGTTTCGGGAGATGGCGGCGGCGATGGTGGCCCGGGACTTGGCCGAGGTCCGGGTGGTCCACACCATCTGCGCAGCGACGGTGGATCGCCAACGGGCGGCGGCGTTGCTGGCGGAGCGCGTGGACGTGATGTTCGTCGTCGGGGGGCGCAACAGTGCGAATACGAACCGGCTGGCCGAACTGTGCCGCACCCGCGGCGTGGCGACGCATCACGTGGAGCACGTAGGGGAGGTGACAGCCGAGCACCTCCGGGGCCACCGGCGGGTGGGGATCGTGGCGGGGGCATCCACTCCGCAGTGGATTATCGAGGCGATTGGGGGGCGGATAAAGGCCTTGCAATCCGGGGCCGAGTAGCCTAGACTGCTGATCTTTGCGGCTCGGAATCGGTCCGGCCGCGCGTTCAGGGATTGCGGCAGGCAAGTGGCCCGGTGTTCGGGCACGCAAAACGGTCTTGCCGCCGCCCAGACGGGAGGTTTCCCCCCAAGATGCTGAAAAGCCGCATTCAAAGACAATACGGGCTCAACGACCCGGATATCGACCAGGAAGTCCAGGCGGTGCTCGGCGGCGCCGAACAGGCCGAACGCCTGGTGGGTCTCTACGAGGATTCGGTCAAGAGTTTTGAGGTCGGCAGCGTCGTCCACGGCAAGGTGGTTCGCATCGTCGGCAGCGAGGCGATGATTGACGTGGGCTTCAAGAGCGAAGGCAGCGTCCCTCTCTCGGAGTTTGACAGGGCCTCGGAGGCCGAGCCGGGCGCGGAGGTGGACGTCCTGCTGGAGGCCGTCGAGGACGACAGCGGCCTGGTGCTCCTCTCCAAACGCAAAGCCGACCGCATCAAGGGCTGGGAACGCGTCCTCAACCAGCACAAAGAGGGCGATGTCGTGACCGGGACGGTGACGCGGAAGATCAAGGGCGGCCTGCTGGTGGATATCGGCGTGCCGGTCTTCCTGCCCGCAAGCCAGGTGGACATCCGACGACCGTCCGACGTCTCCGCGTACCTCGGCCGGCAAATCCAGTGCAAGATCCTGAAGATTGACGGCGACCGGCGCAACATTGTGGTGTCGCGCCGTCGGCTCATCGAGGAGGAACGCGAGGAGGCCAAGCGCGAACTGTTGCGCACCATGCGTGTCGGCCAGGTCCGCAAGGGCGTCGTCAAGAACATCGCCGACTTCGGGGCCTTCGTGGACCTGGGCGGCATTGACGGCCTGCTGCATATCACCGACCTGGCGTGGGGGCGCGTCGGCCACCCGAGCGAGGCCGTCGCGATCGACCAGCAACTCCGGATCAAGATTCTCAGCATCGACCGCGAGAAGGAGAAGGTCGCCCTGGGGCTGAAGCAGTTGACGCCCTCGCCGTGGCACAACATCGAGGCCAGGTATCCCATCGGCTCGAAGGTCAAGGGCGAGACCGCGAACATCACGCCCTACGGCGCCTTTGTTCGCCTCGAGGAGGGCATCGAGGGCCTCGTGCACGTCAGCGAGATGTCCTGGACGAAGCGCATCAACCACCCATCCGAAGTGGTCAACGTCGGCGAGGAGATCGAGGTGGTCGTCCTCGGAATCGACAAGGCCAAGCAGGAGATCAGCCTCGGCATGAAGCAGACCGAGGTGAACCCGTGGATGCTTGTCAAGGAAAAGTACCCGCCGGAAACGATCATCGAGGGCGTGGTCCGCAACCTGGCGAACTACGGCGCCTTCATTGAAATTGAGGAAGGCATTGACGGTCTGCTGCACGTCAGCGACATGTCCTGGACGCAGAAAATCGGGCATCCTTCCGAGATGATCGAGAAGGGCCAGCAGGTGCGGTGCGTCGTCCTCAGTGTGGACCAGGACAAGAAGCGTGTCGCGCTGGGCCTGAAGCAACTGGATGAGGACCCCTGGGAACGCAAGATCCCGGAGAAATACGTGGCGGGGGCCGTCGTCAAGGGCCAGGTCACGAAGGTCACCAACTTCGGCGTCTTTGTGGAACTGGAGCCCGGCCTGGAGGGCCTGCTCCACGTCTCCGAACTGGCCGACCATAAGGTGGAGAACCCCGAGGAGATCGTCAAGATCGGCGAAACGCTTGAGGTCAAAGTGCTCCGTGTGGACACAGAGGATCGCAAGATCGGCCTGAGCCTGAAGCGCGTCCAGTGGGTGGCGGAGGAGGAGGAGGCGGCTGACGCCGCCGAGACGCGCGAGGCGCCCCGCCTGGGCGGTATCCAGCATGCGGAAGACGAACTCGCCGAAGAGGATGCCGGTCCCCGGTTGTTCGGAACGGCGCTGCCGGCCTCGGACGGCGAGCCCACGGCACCGCAGGAGGAGGCCGGCGACGACGAGGATAAGGTCGAAGACGAGGAGGACCGCGATTAGCCGGATAAAGCGCATCCTCAGGGCACCCCCGCGCTGGCGGGCTGGGGAACGCAGGCATTTCCTGAAAAAAACTCTTGCCTTGAGGGGGTGCCGAGGGCTAGAATTGTGCGGCACATTCGGCCGTACCAGACTGGTTGTTAGCCGCGCACCTTGGCTGGTTGGGGGCAAGCGTGTGGGGCATCGGGTCCGCAGGGCAGGGGGAGGAGCGCATGTCGCCCGGCGGGTCTGACGCGCAAGAGGGGTGTACCGTATGGATTCCGGCCTGCAGTTGTATCTGCGGGAAATCAACCAGACGCGCCTCCTTGCGCCGGAGGAAGAGATTTCCCTGGCGAGGCGTATCCGCAAGGGCGACCACAAGGCCCGCGACGAGATGATCCGGAGCAATCTGCGGCTGGTGGTCTCCATCGCGAAGAACTACACCCGCCGGGGCCTCAGCCTGCTGGACCTCATTGAGGAAGGAAACCTCGGCCTGCTGCGCGCCGTGGAGAAGTTTGACCCCGCCCAGGGATGCCGCTTCTCCACCTATGGATCTTGGTGGATTCGTCAGTCCATCAAGCGCAGCCTCATCAGCGCTGTCAAGCCGGTGGAAATCCCCGCGTGCATGGTGGACATGATTAATAAGTGGCGGCGGGCGGCGGCGCGGCTGGAGTGCGAACGCGGCCGGCGCCCCACCCAGGAGGAAATCGCCCGCTCCCTGGGCCTCTCACGCAAGAAAGTGGACGTCATCGCTCGCGCCGCACGCGCCTTCAGTTCCCCGTTCCAGGCCGTCTCCGACGATGCCGAGTGGTCGCTGGCGGAAATGCTGGCCGACGAAGGCAGCCGGTCGCCCGCAGACGTGATTCTGGAAAACCGTCGGACCGAAGCCGTGATGGACGAGCTCGGCAAGATTGATGAACGGGCGGCCAAGGTCCTGCGGATGCGGCTTGGACTCGGCGGGTATGAGCCCATGACTCTGAAGGAGATCGGCAAGAAGGTCGGACTGACGCGCGAACGGGTTCGCCAGATCGAGCGCGAGGCGGTGCAGCACATTAAAGCGGCCATTCTAAGCCAGGAAACGGACTCCAGCGTCCCCGTCGCCGTCGGACAGGCCTGAGGCGCGAGAGGGGTACACGTATGGATTCCGGCCTGCAGTTGTACCTGCGGGAAATCAACCAGACGCGCGTGCTTACGCCGGAGGAAGAGATTCTCCTGGCGAAGCGTATCCGCAAGGGCGACCACAATGCCCGCGCCGAGATGATCCGGTCGAACCTGCGGCTGGTGGTTTCCATCGCGAAGAACTACACCCGCCGGGGCCTCAGCCTGCCGGACCTCATTGATGAAGGAACCCTTGGGCTGCTGCGCGCCGTGGAGAAGTTCGACCCCGCCCGGGGATGCCGATTCTCCATCTATGCCTGGTGGTGGATTCGACAGGCCATGCTGCGGGCACTGAATCAAGCATCAGGTCCACTTGAGGTTTCTTCCTACATGCGGGAGATGATCGACAAGTGGCGACGGACGGCGGCAAGGCTGGAGTGCGAGCAGGGGCGGCGCCCCACCCAAGAGGAAATTGCCCGTTCCCTGGGCCTCTCGCCCAGGAAGGCAGACGTCATCGCCCGGGCCGCCCGGGCGTTCGGCGACCCAGGCGAGGAGGTGTTGTCAGATGCTGAGCCCGCTTTGTCGGAAGATAACGATGGGGACGAATCGCAATCGCATGAGGTCTCACAGGACTTGGAAGGCCAGATTCCAGAGACGATGGCCGAGTGGTCGCTGGCGGAAATGCTGGCCGACGAAGGCAGCCGGTCGCCCGCAGGCGTGATTCTGGAAAACCGTCGGACCGAAGCCGTGATGGACGAGCTCGGCAAGATTGATGAGCGGGCGGCCAAGATCCTGCGGATGCGGCTTGGACTCGGCGGGTATGAGCCCATGACCCTGAAGGAGATCGGCAAAAAAGTGGGACTGACGCGTGAACGGGTTCGCCAGATCGAGCGCGAGGCGGTGCAGCACATTAAAGCGGCTATCCTAAGCTAGGAACAGGACTCCAGCGTCCCCGTTGCTGTCGGACAGGCCTGAGGCGAGAGGTCCCCGTTGATTCCCGAGGGAAGGAGAAACCCGTGAACGATGCCGCGCCAGGCTTTGACCTGCGCTCGAAGATCCGCAGCATCCTCGATTTTCCCAAAGCGGGGATACTATTCCGCGACATTACGCCGCTGCTCCAGGACCCGACGGCGCTGCGCGAAGCCGTCCGCCGAATGGCCGAGCCGTACGAGGAAACGGCCGTGGACGTGGTCGTCGGGGCGGAGTCGCGCGGGTTCATCTTCGGCACGGGAGTGGCGCTGGCGCTGGGGGCCGGGTTTGTTCCCGTCCGCAAAAAGGGTAAACTCCCCGCTGAGACCGTGACGGTCACTTACGACCTGGAGTACGGGACGGACACCATCGAGATGCACGCCGACGCCATCCAGCCGGAAATGCGCGTCCTGATGGTGGACGACCTGCTGGCGACCGGCGGCACGATGGCTGCCTGCTGCGAGATGGTCGAAAAGGCCGGCGGTCAAATCGTCGGCATCGAGTTCCTGATCGAACTTTCCTTCCTCCCGGGTCGCAAGAAACTTGAAGGCTACCCCGTCCGCTCGCAAATCGTTTACGACTCCGAGGAGCCGTAGAATCCCGACGGTCGCTTGACGCAGCGCGGCGACTTCTAGACCTTTCGGCGGCGTGAACGGCGCTTCTTCCCGGTTGCCGGGGTGGTGTTTTTCTCCAGCCTTCCGTTCCCCATCGCGATGGGCAGCGCCTCTTCCACGGTCCGTACGTAGTGGAAGCGCATGCCGCGGCGGATCTTTGCCGGAATCTCTTCGACGTCTTTGCGGTTTCGCTCGGGGAGGATCACGGTGTCAATGCCGGCCCGTTTGGCGGCAAGGACCTTTTCCTTGACGCCGCCGATGGGGAGGACGAGGCCACGGAGTGTGATTTCCCCGGTCATGGCCACGTTGCTGCGGGTGCTCTTCTGGACGAGCAGGCTCATCAGGGCCGTAAAAATGGTGATCCCCGCGCTCGGGCCATCCTTCGGGATGGCCCCGGCGGGCACGTGGATGTGCAGGTCCTGTTTGCTGAAGGTTTTGGCGTCGATCTGCCAGCGATCGGCGTGCGATCGAATGTAGGAAAGGGCCGCCTGGGCCGACTCTTTCATCACGTCGCCCAGTTGGCCCGTGAGGTTGATTTTGCCGGAGCCGGGCATGGCGGTGGCCTCGACGAAAAGAATGTCGCCGCCGGCCGGTGTCCATCCCAGCCCCGTCGCTACGCCCGGGGTGCTCGTGCGGAGTTTGACCTCCGGCAGGTACTGTTCCGGGCCGAGGTACTTTTCGACGCTGCGTGTTGTGAGGCGGGCGGTCTTGCGCGGGTTGTTGGCGATTTGGTGGGCGATGCCGCGGCAGACGCCGGCGATCTGCCGCTCCAGGTTTCGGACGCCCGCCTCGTGAGTGTAGTAGCGGATGATGTGGCGCAGCGCGCCCTGCGTAAAATGCGCCTGGGTCGCCTTCAGACCGTGTTCCTTGCGTTGGCGCGGCACGAGATAGCGCCGGGCGATGGCAAGTTTTTCCTCCTCGACGTAGCCCGGAAGGGTAATGACCTCCATGCGGTCTTTCAAGGCGGGCGGGACCGGGTCCAGGACGTTCGCCGTGGCGATGAAAAGGACCCGCGTCAGATCGAACGGCACGTCGAGGTAGTGGTCGGTGAAGGAGAAGTTCTGTTCCGGGTCGAGCACCTCCAAGAGGGCGCTGGTCGGGTCGCCTCGCCAGTCGGCCCCGAGTTTGTCCACCTCGTCGAGCATGAAGACGGGGTTGTTGACGCGGACCTTTCGGATTTCCTGGATGATGCGGCCGGGGAGGGCCCCCACGTAGGTGCGTCGGTGTCCGCGGATTTCGGCCTCGTCGCGCAGGCCGCCCAGGCTGACGCGGACGAACTTGCGGTTCATCGCGCGGGCGATGCTCCGGCCGAGACTCGTCTTGCCGACACCCGGCGGACCGACAAAACAAAGGATCGGTCCCCGCAGGTCCGCCCGCAGTTTCCGCACCGCCAGATACTCCAGAATCCGCTTCTTCGGTTTCTCCAGGCCGTAGTGGTCGTGGTGGAGGATTCGCTCGGCCGCCCTCAAGTCCAATCGGTCCTCCGTGCTCTTCGACCAGGGCAACTCGATGAGGTATTCCAGGTAGGTCCGCACGATGTTGAACTCCGGCGCGTGGACGGGCATCGTTTTCAGCCGCGCCAGTTCCCTCTCGGCCTCTTCGCGGACGCCTGCAGGCATTCCGGCGGCGTTGAGGCCCGCCCGCAATTCCTCCACCAGTTGGGCCTGCTCGTCCTTCTCGCCCAGTTCCTTCTGGATGGCCTTGAGTTGCTCCCTTAGATAGTACTCGCGCTGCGTCTCGGTGATGCTCGACCGGGCGTCGGACTGGATCTTGTCGGCCAGTTCCAGGACGCCGATCTCCCGCTGCATCAGTTCCGTCACGGCGCGCAGGCGCCGGACGACGTTCTGTTCCTCCAGCAGCGCCTGTTTCCGCGCCACATTGATGTTCAGGTTGGCCGCAATGAAGTCCGCCAACTGGCCGGGACCCTCCAGACTCGACACGATTGCCATCGCTTCTGTGGGGATGCGCGGCGAGAGTTCGATGATCCGGCTAATCTGTTCGCGGGCGGCCGCGACGAGGGCGTCCAGTTCGGTGCTCGTTTCGACCTGGTCGGGCATCGGTTCCACTTCCGCCCGGAAGAAGGGATCCTTCTGCGCCAGCGACTTCACCCGCACCCGGGCCGTCGCGTGCACGACGACCGTTTGCGTCCCCTCCGGGCCCCGCATCATCTTCAGAATCCGCACCGCGCACCCCACGCCGTGGAGGTCTTCGAACTCCGGGTCCTCCTTGGACGGGTCCTTTTGCGCGGTCACGACGAAGAGGCGGTCGCCGAGCACCACGTCCTCCACCAGCGCGACGCTACGGGGGCGGCCCACAGCCAGGGGATGCACGATGCCGGGGAAGAGTACCAGGTTGCGGATCGGCATCAGGGGCAGGACGCCCGGCAGCGCCGGTTCCGGCTCCGGTTGCGCCACAACCCCTTCGGCGAGCGGCTTCTTGACCTTCACCCGGTCAGGCACGAGACGGGTCCTCCGTCCTCACTTGCCGTGCTTCTGGATCTGGATCCGCAGCAGGCCGTCCCGGCAGCGCGCGCTGATGCTCTCAGCGTCCGCGTCGTCGGGGAGAAGCAGCCGGCGCCGGAATCGGCCCTGCTCAATCTCCATCTGGTACACACGAACCTTTGGGTGCGGCGAGGGGTCGGCACGGCAACCCGACACGATCAACTGGCGATTCTCGGTGGAAACCTCGATGTCCTCGCGCCGGACGCCGGCTAACTCGACGGTGATTTCGTACCGGTCGGCCAGTTCCGTGATGTCCACCGCCGGCGTCCAATCCGGCGCCCGCGCGCCGGGTGAAAAGCCGCTCTTCAACAGCCGGTCCATGATCTGCATCATGTGGCGGGCCATGTGCCCCAGGTCTTCCGGGGGCCGGGTCAGCAGGGCGGGGTGCATCGGCGACTCCTTTGCGTGACGGGTGACGTTCACCTCTATCTTATCGGGACGGCCGCTAAGCCGCAAGCGGCTTGGCAGCGGTGTCGCCGCAAAGTGATAATGTCCGGTTTCCGCAAAGTAGAATTGTCCTCTTTCCGGCCGGGTGGCCGGGAGGAGGACGAGGATGGAACTGCGGATGAGCCGGAAGGAACGGGATCGGTTGAAGG